>Ga0315308_1000345_pt1 | contig 25643 bp, 26 predicted proteins | sample TDP3_MG_FD_203078 | JGI IMG/M metagenome (GOLD analysis project Ga0315308, IMG submission 203078) | Freshwater sediment microbial communities from Lake Towuti, South Sulawesi, Indonesia - TDP3 | ecosystem: Environmental > Aquatic > Freshwater > Lake > Sediment | place: Indonesia: South Sulawesi... | reverse complement strand
CTCAGCGTCAAATCCTAGGAGACGCAGCCATTTAACCGTGCTTCCGAGCATCGAGTCCACGATGAAACGCTTCTCCAAAAACCTTCCCCTGGAAGATATTACCGCATAACCGGTTTCCTTAAGACCCTGCCAACCCCGCTTTCAGCCACGACCTCCCCCTCTTCCATCACGGGGACACCGTTAACAAACGTCATAACCGGGGCTCCGACAGTCCTGTATCCCTCGAATGGTGAATAATGAGCCTTAGACTTGAAACGCGCAGGGTCTACCACGCCTTCACGTTTCATATCCACGACCACCAGGTCCCCCTGATACCCTTCAGCCAGCCTCCCCCTATCCGTTAAACCAAAGATTAAAGACGGTTTCTCACTTGTTAAACTCACAAGCTCCTGCATCGTCAGATGCCCTCTGTTCACTTGGGTAAGGAGCAGTGGAAGCATGGTTTCAAGCCCTGGAACCCCAGGTTTCACATCCCAAACAGACCTGTCTACTTTCTGGTCTAGACTATGAGGCGCGTGGTCCGAAGCCACTATGTCCACTAAGCCTCTCCCAAGACCCTCCCAAAGCAGGTTTACGGTTTGCCTGGACCTAAGGGGTGGGTCCATAAGGGCTACAGTCCCAAGTTTCTCTAGATATCGTGATGACAGCAGCAGGTGATGCGGCGTCACCTCGCACGTGACGGCACATCCTAAAGCCTTAGCCTTAGCCACATCTTCGAGGCCGGAGGCTGTACTCACATGACAGATGTGGAGGTGTAAGTTCATGTGGTTTAAAAGCCCTGTAAGGCGGTTAATCGACTTCACCTCAGCTTCCTCTGAGTGAGCTTTGAGGTAGGATTCTACGTCATTCCTGTTAGAAGCGACCATCCTAGCCTTAGCGTTTTGAATTAACGCAGCATCTTCGGCGTGAGCGGCTACAGGTACCCCAGCCCTTCCAGCCGATTTCAAGGCTTGGACAAGTACCTTGTCATCATCTATGATGAAGCCTCCAACCCTCTTTGAAAGGAAAACCTTAAACCCGATCGCTCCTTGGTCAACCGTTGCCTGAACCTCTCCGAGGTCTTCTGGGAAGGCTGAGTAAAACCCGACGTTCACCAGAACCTTTCCCTCAGCCACTTCCATACGCTCCCTTAGGCGGCTGACGCCCATCGTTACGGGCTCATTGTTGGGCATGTCGAGCACGAGGGTTACGCCGCCGCATGCGGCAGCCGCGGTCCCGGTTGAAAAGTCCTCTTTATAGGCTAGGTCTTGGTCCCTGAGGTGGACATGCGCATCTATAAGTCCGGGGAGTACGATGCTTTTCCCAACGTCAACGATTTCAACGGCTTTCGGTAGGTTGACATCCTTGGCTACCTTCACTATTTTACCAGCGTTCACAGCGAGCCCGGCTTCCCTAACCTCACCGTCCAGGTATACCCTAGCGTTTTGAAGGCTTAGGTCAACCGGTAACCTCATGATACACCCCTCAGCGCCTCATTTTATTTCTAAGGCACTTATCTGTAAAAGCTGCGTTAAGCTTTTAACCTGCATCCTACCCGATACCCTTAACCCCCTAATCTTAAAAACCCATCAAACAGCATAGGGGTGGGTTAGCAAATCCCACGCCCACAAGTGAATTTCCATAGTCATCGATGGATAAGTATTTCCATCTCCCTTACCTATAGAGGGTTGAAAAGGGTGAGAGGTAACTGTTTAAAAGTATTTGTCTTACCTATGTTACCTAGATTAAACTCGTCATGGTGGTTGTCTTGTCATTTAACCTAAGCGATGATGAGGGGATTTACCTCGTGAAGTTGGCTAGGGAAGCTGTTGAGGAGTTCCTCACCGGGCGTAGGAAGATACGTGTCCCTGAGAGACTATCCCCGAGTTTAACGGTTAAGGCTGGGGTTTTTGTAACACTTAACACGGTTACGGCTTCAGGTCGAGAACTGAGGGGTTGTATTGGTTTTCCATATCCCATACTGCCGCTTGCTGAGGCCGTGATCGACGCGGCCATCGACTCCGCAGTAGGGGATCCGCGGTTTCAACCCGTAACCTTGAGAGAAATGGATGGGATAGTGGTTGAGGTAAGTGTTTTAACCCCGCCTCAGCTGGTTACCGTAAATAAGCCCACTGAGCTTCCAAGCAAGGTCAAGGTTGGTGAAGATGGCTTGATCGTTGAAAGGGGTACCCGGAAGGGCTTACTCCTACCCCAGGTACCTGTAGAATGGGGTTGGGACAGTGAGGAATTCCTTATGCAGTGCTGTCTCAAGGCAGGTCTCCCAACGGATAGCTGGCTGCTCACCGGGACACGTGTTTACAGGTTTCAGGCAATCATCTTCGATGAGGAGACGCCGAGAGGATGTATTTCAAGGAGGAGCCTAGTAGGTTGCTAAAAGCATAATCTGATATAGGGATCTTCATAAAGGAACGTTGATATCGATTGGGGCCTAGAGCCGAGTAATACATGGTTCTGCAGATTCTAGGAGGTTTCCTGTAATAAAGCCTTCACAGTCATTCTAACGGCTTCTCGGCTGTTGTAACTAGGACGCCAACCAATATTCCTAAGCCTCTTCGTGTCTAGAAACATGAATTTCACATCGCCTTCCCAGCCTCTGCCACCGTGTACACCACCTGTGTAGGAGAACTTAACATCCGTAAGCCGCATCTCCTCACATACGATCCGAGCGATCGTGGAGACATCCAACTGATCCCTAGATCCCACGTTGAAAACCTCTAAATTTTCCTCAGCGTGACTTAAGCCTAGGAGGATAGCCTCGATACAGTCGTCTATGTACAGGTAGGATTTCCTCTGGGTTCCATCTCCTAGGATATCTAGCCTCATAGGGTCTAACCTAAGTTTCCTAACGAAGTCGTAGATGACGCCGCGGTGGCTTCTCGAACCTACGATGTTAGCTAAACGGTAAATGACAGCGCGTATGTTAAAGGTGTGACGGTAGGCGGAGATTAGAGCCTCACAACCCAGTTTGGAGGCGCCGTATAAGGATATGGGCTCTAATGGTCCATAGCTCTCAGGGGTGGGTAGGACGGTGGCGTCACCGTAGACAGTGGAGGTTGAAGTAAAGGTTACAGTCTTCGCCGTGTGGTTTTCCCTCATCCCCTCTAGGAGGTTGTAGGTGGCTAATAGGTTCTGTCTGAAATCAAGGGTCGTATCCTTCGTCCCCGCCACAACCTCAGGGTTCGCCGCGGTGTGGAAGACAACCTCGCAGTCCTCTAAGGCTTCCTTAACGTCGCCTGGAATAGTTAGGTCTCCCTTCTTGAAGATGAAGTCCGACGTGTTAAACCAACGCTCTACATTTGCCAGTCTACCACTGCTCAGGTTGTCTATCACAACCACGTGAGCACCCTCCCTTATGGAAGCTTCGACGAGGTGGCTGCCGATGAAACCAGCCCCACCGGTTACAAGAACCCTTTTCCCACTGAGTTCCATAAAGCTCACCTTTTCAAGGGTTAATGCTCACTCCCTAATTAGGGCTATCCTTCCCAAACCCGTATACTATGATGCTTTACCTTGTCTAAATACAAGTTGCGGGAGTTGATGCGTGTCTGGCGTAGAGTAGCTAAGGAGGTTTTAAGCTCGGAGGCTATGGTTGATTTTACCCGCTAGGTTCATCGCGTTACGGACGCAGGCATCCATGTTTAAATACTCGAACTGAGAGAACCGCCCGCAGAGCTCTATGCCCAGTTTCTCAACATAATCACGAACGATCTGGATGTTCCTACCGTAGTTTTCATCGTAGATTACGTACGCGTATTGCATCCGGTTAACGTTTGAGTAACAAACCCTTTTCCTATCGATTATTTTATTCCTGTCCAGAGCTTCTGTTACGTGATCAACGATCGTTCCATCATCCCTGTTCAACCTACCATCATAGGCTTTACAGGTAATTTCTGCCAGTAAAGTACTCTTTCCAGGAGGGGCGACGAGTTCAGAGTAGTTCGAGGGGAAGCTCACGCGGTTATACTCCCCATCCTCATCGCGTGGGAAGTAAAGCCACGATATGTCGTTGAGCTTAGGCTCCTCAAGACCAAGCATGACGGTGATGAGTGAATTATACCTGAGGTCGTTCACGGCTGCTAGCACATTTTCCGGCGCGTTCAACACGGTTACTAGATGTGGAAGAGGTATAGTTGAGACAAGTTTATCGTATGTTTTTTCAACTTCCCCGTTTGAAACGACCCATTCCCCGTTTTTCCTCGTAACTTTCTGAACATCAAAGTTGACCATGAATTCACGGTCGACGTCCTTCTCCAATGCCTTGATTAAAGCCTGGATGCCGCCAACTCTGGGATAGTAGAAGTAAAGTTGATGTTTGTAACCTTCCGTTGAAACGCCTAAAGACGATTTAACAACGTCGAGGAGAGGTGGTTGTGGTACCCGGTTCACCACCCATTCTAAGCTCAATTTCTCTAAAGTGTAATCCCATATCTTCTCATTGTACGGTACGAGGTATTTCTCAGCGATACCTTTACCGAAGGTTGAGTAGAGCCATTCCTTGAAATTATGAGGCGGTAATCGCCTCAACCTGCTCTTTACCCGGATGAAATGGTAGAGACACTCAAGGTTTTCCCGTAACGGCAGGTCTGACAACCCGTTCTCAAAAGGGTACTTAATAAAACGCCCTTTGTAGAAGACCTTGGTGTTTCTCCGACATTTCACGATGTTGTCTTTAAGCTTTGAAGTCATAAACTCCAAAACGTCATTATCCTTGGAGAAGATTATATGCGAACCGCCGAGGTCAAAGGTGAACCCATCCTCTTGCAGAGAGCGACATAAGCCCCCTAGTTCCATGTTTTTCTCGAGGATCTCAAAATCACAATGGAGAAGGCTGCCGAGTGCTAATCCGGTTAACCCGCCACCTAGGACCCCGATCCTCATCACAGTTCACGCCGTGAGCCTAGAACTAGTATCGTTGTCGTTGGTAGCTCTTGGCTGGCACCACCTTCTTCTTTGTGAGCTCGTTGATAACGTTGGACAACCACTGGTAGTAGGAGCGTATGATCCCGTATTTCTGGTAACGCCTCATCGAGAAGAAGACGAATAAATGCTTGTCGAAAAAGACCCTAAAACCTCTTCTTCTAAAACGTATCGGAAGCCCATAGTCGTCTCCCGCCTTAACCACAGGGTAGCCTCCCATCATCATGAACTCCTTTCTCCTGAACGCCGTATTCGCGCCTACAGCCATGTAGAGTATCCGCAGTTTGTAGAATACAGTAGCGAAGAAATTGTTCAATTCAACCCACATGATGTACTTGAACCTATGTTCCAACGGTTTCGTCGGCCCGTATAGACAGACTACGTCCTTTCGCTTAAAGTCTTTAAGAACTATCTCTAACCAGTTCCTCGGGATAACACAGTCCGCGTCGGTGGTCGCGATGATCTCCCCCCTAGCTATAGCGACGCCGTCGTTCCGGGCGCCGGCAACGCCATCACTCTTCTGCAATATTATCTTATCCACATACCCCTTCGCTAAATCTACCGTTCTGTCAGAGCTATGACCGTCGACGATGATGATCTCATACGCTTCCCGAGGTAGAGTCTGACGCTCCAAGGACCTTAGAGCACCTAGTATGAATTTCTCCTCATTATAAGTCGGAATCACGACTGAGATCAACGGACCCATTTGACCTTCGTGACTCGTGGCCTCCACCCCAGAAGCCCATCGATGTTACCCTATCTGACAACTATTCTTTATAATTTTTTTCCTTTCCAGGGTCAGTTGAACCTTGATGTACGCCTGGCTTCAAGTCATCAGAGGTACCTAACTACCTCGGACAACCGAGGTATAGGCGCCTTTCTATCGAAGGCAGGGAAGGGTTTCGATGCGTCCTCTCCACCATCGGTTAAAAGGGTTCTTAAAGGCACCTTTATACCGAGTTTAGGGTAGAATCTCATTATGCAGGTGCGGGTTAGGATGTGTGAGGAAGGTGGATCTGAGGGGAATTCCTCAACGAAGGAGAGGAAAGTCGTCGCAGTGGCTCACTGTATCTTGAATCAGTCTACGAGGTGGTGGTTCAAGGGAGAGACATCCAGTCTATCATCTGGGATGGTTAAGGAAGTAGTAGACCACTTATCCTCCCTGGGGATAGGTGTCCTCCAGATGCCCTGCCCAGAGTTTGGGTTCTACGGCAACCCAAGACCAAGTATGACTAAAGACGATTATGAGAAGGCTTCAGGATTCAAGGCTCACTGTCGAAGAGTAGCCAAGGGTTTCTGCAACGACCTTGAAGACATCAAAAGGCTCGGGCGTAAGCCAAGGGTTAAGATTCTGGGTATAGTGGGAGTGGAGCATTCACCTAGTTGCGCCGTTGAAGAGACCCCGAGAAAAACCAACAAGGGCACCGTGTATAGGAAAGAACGAGGTATATTCATGGAAGAGCTAGAAAGGGAGGTCAGGAAGAGGGACTTAGGTATCCCACTCATAGGGGTAAACATCCATAGCCCAAAGGACGAACTACTCAGGATGATAAAATTCTTTAAAGAGTAACATGAATGGTGCTTTAAGACTCCGTTTAAGAAACAGGCTTTGTGACAGGCTCAGTTTTCAACAGTAATTCTTCGTTAATAACACGATGATGGATTGTCCTGAAACATTTCCTTAAAAGTGTGCCGTAGAGTATGCGTCCAACGGCTTTTGCGTAAACGAAGCCACTATGTCAAAGAAGGCTACTAACTACGGCTACATCTTTACCTTAGCTCCACTGGCATCCCTTGAATAAACACCAAGCTCAGGCATTTCCATCAGCTCTTTCTCAGAGAAGACCGGGCCGTCAACGCAGACCCTGTAAGGACCGATGCAGCAGCTTCCGCAAAGACCTATGGCACATTTCATGTAAGCCTCAAGGCTTGCCTGAACCCTCAACCCATACTTCACAGCCAGTTTAAACACCTTAGCTACCATGGCTCCGCAGCCGCACGTGTATACCGTGTCAAACTTTTCCTTCTTGAGGAGATTATGAAGCACCGTAACCGCATCTCCTTTAAGCCCATAACTTCCATCCTCTGTTACGGCTAAGAACTTAGACCGTTGATCTGATAGGGCACGCTCGACCCTGTCCATAAGGAGGAGTTCCTTCCATGTCTTAGCCCCTAGAATGAAGGTCTGGTCTAGGACATGTTTTCTAAGCTCCTCAGCGAGAGGAGCTAAAGGGGTCACGCCTGTTCCACCAGCGACTAAGGCAACCTTCCCAGACACAGGAGTGAAACCTCTACCCAGGGGTCCTCTGATACCAACCCTATCTCCGATGTTCCTTTCATGCAGGGCCTTGGTGGCATCCCCAACGCCTGCAACGGTTATCCCCGAGTAACCCGATTCCGCGATGTTGGAGAGGCTCATGGGTATCTCGTCGACGCCTAGTACCCAAACCATGATGAACTGCCCAGGCGAAGCCTTAGCGCATAGGTTGTCATGGAAAAGGAAGGTTTTAACCCAAGGGTTTTCAAGCCTAACCTCTTCAACTTTAACGATCCTTCTTCCATTAACGTCCATGTGCGAGACCAACGACCTCCATTAGACTTTTGTAACCCTTTCTCTCTAAGTAAGCTTCCAACCCATGCACTATCTTGTTGAAGACCCCTAACCCCCTATGGGCAACGGCTGTTCCAACCTGCACCGCCGCGGCTCCAGCCATGAGGAATTCCAGGGCGTCGTAGGCGTTTTCGATACCTCCACAGCCTATAACGGGCGCTTTTACAGCGCTTGAGACCTCGTACACGCATCGAAGGGCTATGGGCTTGATCGCGGGTCCGGAGAGCCCACCTACCTTGTTCGCTAAAACAGGTATCCCGGCTTCAACATCGATCGCCATAGCCCTTACGGTGTTGGTGGCTGTTAAAGCATCGGCTCCAGCTTCCACAGCGACGCAGGCAACCTCAACGATGTTCGTTACATTGGGTGAGAGCTTTACAAAAACTGGTTTTTTCACGTGGGCCTTCACTTCCTGAACGACTTTACGTAAAGCCTTAGGTTCGCCGCCGAGTTCATGGACACTACCCACGTGGGGACATGAGACGTTCAACTCGAGGGCGGCGATATCTGGTGAGACATCGAATTTCCCAGCGACTTCAACGAGTTCCTGCGCGGAGAAACCGTAGATGCTGGCTATGACGGGAATCCCGAGACCCTTAATCCCACTGAGTTCATCGAGGAAGGCATCAACTCCCGGGTTTGGCAGACCCATGGCGTTGAGCAACCCGACTTGAAGCTCAACGACGGAGGGGTTCTTATAACCCTCACGAGACCTCAACCCGATAGATTTTGTGACAACCGCGCCTACGCCGGAGGCTGCGACCCTTCGAAGCATAGGAGCTGTCAGCCCTAGTATACCTGAAGCTAGGATCACGGGATTTCGAAGTTTTAAGCCAGCGATGCTAGTGGATAAGTCGGGCTTCAACAATCATCCTCGCTTCGGACTTATGTTTACACTGAGCATAAAAGCTTTCCATGAAGCCTTATTTTCAAAACCTTATCCTTAAACCTTGAAATGTATTCATAAAAGTGATGAGGTGGGGAAAAGCGGAGTTAGGCTTGAAGGGTAGACTGTAAAATACAGGAGCGAGTCTAATGATGAGGAAAAAAATGTCCGGAGGCGTGAGCATTGAATATAGAGATGTTTTCAGCAAGCCTGTGTTTATGGTCAGTGTAGAACCTTCTTGAAGACACGGAGGTGGTTCTCCCCTAAGACCTTCCTAATATCGGTGTCCGTGTACCCCCTTGAAACCAACGTTTTTGTTATGTTCGGCATACAGGTTACGTCTTCAAGACCCTTCGGGGTGGAGCTGATCCCGTCAAAGTCCGAGCCTAAGCCAGCATGTTCGACGCCTACCAACTCTACGATGTGGTCTATATGGTCCACAACTTTATCGACGGTTGGTTCGTCACGGCTTATGAAGCTCGGTGAGAAGTTTACACCTACGACTCCGCCGGTCTTAGCCACCGCTTCTATCTGCTCATCGGTAAGGTTTCTCGGATGGTTACAGAGAACCCGCGAATTTGAGTGTGATGCTATTACCGGTCCACTAACACTTTTTACAAGGTCCCAGAACGATGAGTCGCTGAGGTGGGAAACATCGACAACCATGCCGAGGCGCTCCATCTCCTTCACGACGTTGACGCCTAAGTTTGTTAAGCCAGCTTTAGCTCTATCCTCACCGACGCCGTCCGCTAACTCATTCCTGTAGTTCCATGTTAGCGACATCATTCTTACACCAAGTCTGTAGAGCATCCTGAGGACGCCCAGGTCTCCCTCTATGGCTTCTCCGCCTTCCAGCGACAGTAAGGCAGCGACCTTTCCATGCTTTCCCGCTTCCAGGATTTCCTCATAACCCCGCGTAAGCATGATTCTATCCCTATTTTTCTCAAATTCTGATTGGAGAACATCGATCTGTTTGAGAACCGAGCGGAGTGGTCTAGGGGGGTTAGGTTCATAAGCCGCGTAGACGGCGAAGACCTGGCAGTCAACCCCTCCGTCGACTAGTCTAGGGATGTCAACGTGCCCCTTGTTTGAACGGTTACCTAAGCCAGCGCCTTCACGGTAGGGAGTACTCGGTTTCCTCTCGGGGAAAAAAGATTGGACGGTGTCACAGTGAGTGTCGACAACAAGCGCCTCTCCATGAAGCCTTAAAGCCTTCCTCTCTAAATCCTCGGAAAACATGGTCGATACGGGCAAAAATCCACCCACTTTCATAAGAGTGTATGGCCTATGTTCAAAAACCTTTCTCAAGAAACTCCGCTTCAGGGCTGCCATAATGTTTTTAAGCCGTGTTCACACCATACCTCCAAGGAGGAATAAAATATGCCAACTCATGGAAGCTTAACAAAGGCTGGAAAAGTTAGGAGTCAGACTCCGAAGATCACTCCTAGGACTAAGCGCGGCTCATCGCCTAGAGTTCACGGTAGAAGAAACTTCGTTAAACGCTTTGTACTCAACCGTGAATCTGGGCAGAATTGGGTCTCAAAGACGAGGAGGTCTTTCAACCGATAAGTAACAGGAAAGAGTAAAGAATCCCTGTGTACGCTTTACACAGATGATTGCACTCGCGTATGTCTTTACATGGACGCTTTCGAAACGTGAACAGCGATTACTCTAACTTGGTCAACAGCGTTTTCGCACCAATCTGCGATGTTCTCAGCTGAGTCCAGGAACTGGGCGAAGAGCACGGCGTCTGCAACGCCGATATCGGTCTTCGGAGTCGTTTGAAGGAAGGTTTTCCTACATTTCTGGTAAAGCTCATCAACATCTTCTTCCAGTTTTTCAACGCTGTCCGCTACCGTCAAAGCCTCTCCTATGTTTTCTGTAAGTCTTTCAACGCACATCCTCGTAGCTGCTACACACTCCCTAATCTTCTCGAGCATAGTCAAGGCGTCGTCTTTCAAGGCCCTATCAGCTTTATGGAATGGGATGATGGAGAGTATCCTACCGGCTTCCCTCGCCCAATCCGCGATCCAATCGATCCCCCTCACGAGGTGTCCTAGGTCATCTTTATCCTCAGGAGTTAGTTCACTTTTCGCGAGCGCGTACGTGATCTCCCTTCTTAGGGCATCGGCTTCCATCTCCTTCTTGGAAAGCCTGGATATGGCTAATTGTTCCTCGTCTACTGCGCCTCCCGCTGAGAACATTACCGCCCGCTGTAATTCCTCAACACAGTTCATCGTTAAGGCTAGATGACGCTTCATACCATCAATGAGCTTCGTCTTCCTCCGCTCAAAGAGCCAGCCAAGAAGTTCCCTGCTCATGTTCCACACATCCAAGCCTGAGGAATAACCCCTCTTCTGAAATTAATAGTTAAGAAAGACTATAAATGTAACCGTAAAAGGTTCGCAGTCCACGCTTTAAAGAGTCTTTATCTCCAACTATAACGTTATTATAGAGGGGTGAAGAGTTTGGAGTTAACTGTACTTGATTTATATGTATTAAACCTTCTAGTCACGCTGGCCATGTTCATCGTTTTGGTGTTAAGGGCTTGGATTGAGTTAAAGAACTACAGGTTGATATGGAAGGAAATGGAGTGGAGGAAAACCTATGAAATAATGGGCCGTGTGCTAAAGACTGAAAAAGAGATATTTACCCATGTGGAAGGCGGTAGGGAGCTCTACGAACTATTATGCAAGGTTTTTGGCATAAAGGAAGAGGCGGCTGTTCGACCTAAAACGTGAAGAAAGCACTGTTTAATGTACGTACCATCAATCTATTTCAGCGGATGGTTTAATTACCTACCAACAGCCAAACCTTTGATAATAGATTAAGGAAGACGTTTACTTTATTTTTTTGATTGTGTAGTTCTCCCCATTTCCGAGAACCCTGTACTTCTGCCTTAGGTCATGCTTGTACATAAACCGTTTCAATATATCCCGCACCAGACGCCTTTTTATGGTTACTTCATCACCTATCTCCAGGATGATTGCGCCCCCTACGGTTTTAGGCTTCAGATCGAGTTTCTCCTGGAGGTAGTCCGTTAACTCAGCTACTTTCTCTCCGTCAGCCTTCCGAAGCTCTGAAAACTCTACCCTATAAACTGGCAACTTCTAACCCCGCCTTCTATCAATCACATCTTCCACGTTGGGCCCTGTTCCTATAAGGGTGACGGTTACGCCGAGTGCATCCTCAATTCCCGCAACAAACTCCTTAGCTTCAGCCGTGAGCTGGTTTTGACCGTGAACACCTCTACATTCGGGGAACACTATGTCAAGCTTTGTCAACGCGAGCTGGGTTGGGCTATTCAGCATTACAGCCCTTCTAGCGAGTCCCAAGTTAAACGAGGCTGCTCGGCGCTCCCTCCGTGTGACTGTCGCCACTTCAAGCCACCCTCTTTTTAAAGCCTCCTCCCTACTCAGTTCACCCTCGAGAGGACCCTTTCCAACCCTTGAAACGAAGGCTTTGAAAACCAGTAACACGTCATCAACCCGCTTAGGGCCAACACCAACTTCGCTGCAGACAGCTGAGGACGTGGTGTCCCGAGCGGTTACATATGGGTATGTCCCATGGAACAGGGAGAGGAAAGTTCCCTGCGACCCTTCGAGGAGAACTTTCTCCCCCCTATCCAACGATGCATTGACCTCGTAGGGTACATCTGCTAAGTACGGCGTGAGCTCAGGGACATCCTTTGCCAAGCGGGCTACACGCTTCACACGGTCCTCTATAGATGGTCCAACACCTTGACCGGTGGTGCCGATCCTACCACCTGAAGCCTGATCCCTTTGAATATGCTCCGCGTCTATGATCGAACACTGACGGTCAACCCAAATCCTCCCCGTAGTACCTGTAAGCTCGATCTCTTGGAAAAAGATCCTTGGGTTTAGGTTAAATCCAGAACCTAGATAGAGGCGGGAATTCTCGTTTACAAAGCTGGCGGGAACTGTGCGTAGACCGTACTCCTTTCCCTTCCACACCACTGTGTGACCTGCGTTAACTGACCCCGTTCGGACAGTCACGTCAACGCGGTCATTAAGGGCGAGATATGAAACAATGTGCCCTTTCCCCTCATCGCCGAAGAAACCCCCCACAACAACCGTGCACGGCATAATCGTACCCTTGGGAAGAAAAACAGAGCGTATATATAAAGTATAAAGTCTCAGCCTTCATTTTTCCCCTCAGCTCTAACCATGTACATTGTCAAAGTCGTCCTTACGTTACCGTACAGTCCATATACTAACTATATCATTTTTTAAACAGGTCTACGTTCTCACTTGTTGTAAAAGTATGATATACCCTTTTACAAGAAAGTTTTTCTTAAGATGTGTTTACCTTGTAAACTTTTTCGATGTGCTTAAGCTTTTAATATAAGTTCACTCCTTCCAGCAGATAATGTGTATTGAAAAAGGTAAGATAACGCATGTGGGACGGGTGAAGACTAGTGAATTTGGGTTTAAAGAAGGAGATTTTCGCGGATATCGATAAACGCAGAAGTGAAGTAGAAGACTTCCTACACAACTTGATCGCGACCCCAAGTGTTACCGGCGAAGAGGGTAGAGTACAATTACTCGTTGAAAGTAAGATGAGGGAAATGGGATTAGGTTTAGATGTCTTTGAAGCGGATTTCGATGTGGTAAAAAAACATCCAGCATATGTTTCAGATGAGGTTTCTCTAGGAAAGGGGTATAGAAGGCGTCAAAATGTCATCGGTAAGTTGAGAGGATGTGGAGGCGGAAGATCGCTAATTTTAGCCAGCCACATAGACACGGTGCCCCCCGGGTCTAAAGACGTTTGGAGACATGATCCTTACGGAGGGGAGGTTAAGAGTGGAAGGATGTTCGGTCGGGGAGCCGCCGACGATAAGGGCGGATTAGCCACGTCGATTATGGCGGTCAGTTCAGTCCTGAACCAGGGAGTAAAACTCGAAGGTGACGTGTCCATCATGAGTACGGTTGATGAAGAAGCCGGAGGCGGTGGGGGAATGTTAGCTTGTATAATGAGGGGTTATCGGGCTGATGGTGCCATCTACTCACATCCAATCTTCGGGGAAAAAAGAATAGGCGTGGCTACAGGGGGCCTACTGTTCTTTCGTGTTAAGGTTAAGGGTATGAGGACGCATGTCTACTCCGCGCATCAAGGAAAAAACGCTGTTGAAAAGGCAGTTAAGGTCGTATGCGCCCTCAAGGAATTGGATACAAAACGCACTAAGACGGTGAAATATCGTTTGTTTAACGAGTTTTTCGGTCGGTCAACAAATCTTTTCATCGGGGCTATAAGAGGAGGTGATTTACCTCTAGGGTTATGGGTTCCCGATGGGTGCGAAATGTTTTTTGAAGTTTCTTTTCCACCGAGGGAAAACGTGGAGGATGTGAAGAGGCAGGTGGAAGAGAAGTTAAAGGAATTAACTGAGGCTGATGAGTGGTTTAAAAACTACCCGCCTGAGCTAGAATGGACCAAGTTATGGGGAGAGCCTTGCGAAACCAATCCTCGTAATCCATTTGTTCAGTGTATGAGGCAATGTGTTGGAGAAACATTAGGTGATAAACCAGACTTTATAGGGATCCCATCTCCGGGCGATATGCGGCTCCTTTCCATATACGCTAAAACACCTACCGTTATGTTTGGCGGTTTCGGTGGGAATACACATGACGTAGACGAGTGGGTAGATATAGACAGCCTTATTTCAGCTACAAAAGTGATAGCCCTCACGATGTTACGTTGGTGCGGTCGTGAATGAAGAATGAAGGGTATAGCTAAAAAATGGTGGTTGATTAAGAAGTATTCTCCTTGGATGTAGAAGATATAAAGATTAGACGTTAACAGGAGGTTTTTCAAATGTACAAGCCTTTCACATATTTCACTTCAGCTAAGGAGGGGGGGATGTTCTAAAAAAGTTATTAACCTTTTTAAAACCTCTTTTATCACGTAGTCTTCCCCGCCGAAGGGTATTCGTATATGGTCCTTAGAAAGGAAGGCTGAACCTGGAACGGTTAACACACCAAATTTGTCAATGAGTTGACGGGATATTTTTTCAATGTCAACCGTTAATTTTGATAAGTTGGGAAAGACAAAGGGTCCTGCTTCAGGTTTAATAACGGATATGTCGGGTATTTCGCTTAACCCACTAAAGAAAAGGTCTCTACAATGTTCGAAGCGTGTGCCTATTTCTCTCACCCAATCCTGAGGCCCAATTAGAGCTGCTAGAGCAGATTTTGCGCTACGTAGTTGCAACATATCGTCGTCCATTGGAGAATCTTTGTAAAACAGTCTATGAACCTACTATCCGCCGATATGTATCCTATCCTCCACCCTGGCATAGCATAGCTTTTAGTGAAGCTTTGAATAGTGATCGTGCGTTCTTTCATGTCTTGCAGAGAAGCTGGACTTACGTGTTGGAGACCATCATAGATCATCTTCTCGTACGACTCATCTGATATAAGTAGTAGGTTGTTGTGTTCAGCTATCTCACCGATCTCCACTAACTCCTTTTTTGTATAAACGATTCCAGTCGGATTTGAAGGTGTACAAACTATTATCACCCTTGTTCTCGAGGTTACGTGATTCCTAATATTTTCTATATCTGGTCGAAAACCTCTCTCTTCAGGTAAGCTTGGAATGTTAACGGGGATTCCGCCGAAGAATTCAATCTGTGGTTGGAAGAAGAAACTCGGCGTTATCACGATAACTTCATCTCCTGGCTTTACCAATTCTCCGAAGGCGATGAATAAAGCGTGCATAGCCCCATTCGTGACAAGTACTTCACTAGGTTCTGTTTCTACGTTGTTCTCTAAACTCAGTTTATGAGCAATGGCTTCCCTCAACTCCAGTAATCCCTGGGATGGCGGTGTTATATTCTGCCTCGTTGCTTCCCTTGCGGCGTCCATAACGTGTTCCGGAGGCGCCCACCAAGGTGCCGAATGAAGATGAACATCAGGGGATTTTCCACCTTCAAACATCGCTCTCGACGGAAACAGTGGTAATTCCTTTGCCCTCATACCTTAATTCACCCGTATAGGTAACTCATATTTTCTGAGTGTGGAAACAAGGAAGAGGGTAATGTTTACGCCCCTACGACCCTCCTGTATATTCTCAGATAATTTTCTCCAAGTATCTTTCTTACCTCGTTGTCTGAGAACCCCCTCGCGACCAACCCCTTTGTTACCTCCAACATCCTCGATACATCACTTACAGCCCATTCGATGTTGCAAGTACCTTGGGCATGCTGTAGATCAGCCCATGCACCCACGGATGGGAAGAAATCAGCGCCTAACCCAACATGGTCAATCCCAAGGTTTTCAACTGAAAAATCGATTTTATCAAGGAGGTCTTCAAGGTCGATGTGCTCCTTCCCCTTCTTATGCAGGTAAGAGTAGTAGAAGTGAACGCCGAGTAAACCTCCCATCTCAGCCATAGCGATATGCTGATCCAAGGGTTGCTCCCTACCTGCAACTCCGTGTGAGACGATGAAGGGATCCTTTGATGTTTCCAAAAGGTCTGTGAAAGCGGATTGAGGTAAATGAGATGCGTCGATTATGATGCCCAACCTATTCATCTCCCTCACAACATCAACGCCGAAGCCCGTCAGCCCATCCGCTTCCCATCCTCTGCAGAGCTGGTTGGGTACAGCCCAGGTAAGCTGCATATCCCTTAAACCTAGGCGATAGAACATACGTAATGAGGCTATTTCCCCCTCTAGTAACTTCCCCCCTTCGTTCCCAAAGACCACAGCGGCTTTATTCTCCTTCTTAGCCTTCTCCATATCTGAAGCTTTCAAAGCGAGAATAGCGTTTCCGTTCTCTTCGATATATGAGTACGCGGAGTCCATGGCTTTTAAGCCCATTCTCGTAAATCCCTCAAACCTCTTCGCAGAAGCCTCTATATCTCCGCTTATCTCAACATCCACAGTCAACTTGAGGACGATACCCGTTACCCCTCCAGCGATCATCCGTGGAATTTCTTCACGGAGAGGATAATGGTCATGCATGATGAAGACGATGGACTTCTCATGAAGTTCGACGGCTTTATCCACCTCGTTGTCGCTAAAAGGAATTTTCCTTTTACTCAAACTCTATTATCCCCTTTCATATCTCTCTTCATTTTCATTCCGTGAACGAACATACAGTTTGAAAGATGACTATAAGTATATCGGCTGTAAATGAAGGGTAACGGTAACGACGGTTTCTGAGTGACAACCAAATCGCTTATATCGATTTGAAAAAACATATCGAACATGATCATCGATTCACATGTGCATCTAATCCGGCCTTTTAATTCACTGGGGCATCCGCAAGTCTACGCACGCGGACCGGGAGTAAGCGCTGAGGATTACATTAATCTCATGGAAGCATACGGCATCGATAAGGCTTTCTTCATCAGTTGGTCACCCGAGGATATTCTATCGGATCTATTGATGAAGAACATAGACCCCTACGCACGTACGCTGCGGGAAACGATGAACCGGGAATACGCGTTAGAAGTTATGGAAAAGTATTCTAACCGGTTCTACTGGTTCCCCTGCCACATCAACCCAGCGGTGGTCAACTACCTGAGCTTAACGCGGGAAAACCTTGAGATGGGCGCCTCAGGTATAAAACTTGCACCTTCTTTCTGGGGGGAACTCCCAGACAGTCCACGTGTTCTTCCACTCTACGACCTTGTGGAAGAGTATGGAGCCCACGTTATCCTTGACACATCATTCTGGTATCTCGGAAAGGATAGGCAGGAAGGCTGGTTTATCGGAAAAGATAAGCAGGTAGGGCATCGGGAGGCGGCGAAACAGGTAAAGGATTTTCGGGACTATCTATCACATCTACGACCTATAATCCGCTCGCATCGGGAGGTTAATTTTCAACTCGCCCACGCTGGCGCCCGTCAATTCACAGTGGAACACGCGCGGGAGGTAGGGGAATTCATACGGGAGTATCCTAATGTATACGCGGATTTAGGCGCCCTCGTATCAACTCAGTTTAACACTGAGATTGAATGCCTCGTCGAAGCGGCGGGGGAAGACCGTGTGATGTTCGGAACCGATTGGCCGCACACTGCCCAAGGGGAGAAAATGTATTCAGCCATTGAAAACATCAGAAACAACGATAAACTCACAGCTAGAGCTCGGCGGAAGATCCTAGGGGAAAACGCATCACGGTTTATGCAAAGACGGAAAAAATTTTACTAATGCTGGCTGTTTCACCAACAATTTCCTGACGACTAAGCAATTTCATTACCTATTTTACCCTATGTACCGATAGATCACGATTATTTACCAGTAGTTTCTGAAAGCGAAGTGTTATATGCCCCTTCCTAGTGTATGCATGCCTTGAGGCGATTGGATTTGAGGGTAAACAAGCTCAGAGATCTTATGAGAAAGGGTCAACCGACTATTGGGACACGGGTGCTTATGGTATGGCCGGGCTTAACGGAACTCATCGGTTACACGGGGGTTTTTGACTACGTGGAGTTCCTAAGCGAGTATGGACCTTACACACTGCATGACTTCGACAACTTCGCGAGGGCGGCTGAATTAGGTGGTCTCTCAACCATGATAAAGATCGACCAGGAGCCTAGGACGTATCTCGCAGAGAGGGCTATAGCCGCGGGTATCCAGAACTTCCTCTTCGCTGACATCAGGAAAGTTGAGGATGCGGAGGAAGCTGTGCGGGCTGTAAGGGCTGAACCTATGGGTGTCAACGGCATTAGGACTGACAGACGCATGGGATACGTGTTCTCCTCAGCCGGGGCGATGGACCTCGTAAAGGTATGCGACGATGCCGTAATAGCGTTCATGATAGAGAAGAAGTCCGCGGTTGAGAACCTTGAGGAGATCCTCTCTGTAAAAGGCGTCGACATGGTTCAGTTCGGCCCAGCTGATTATTCCCTAAGCCTCGGTTTACCGGGTGAGACAAACCATCCTAAGGTCGTAGAGGCGGAGCTTAAAACCGTAAAAACGGCGTTGAAAATGGGCGTTGCACCGAGGGCTGAAATAGGTTCATGGGAGGAGGCGAAGAAACAGATAGAGCTTGGTATACGCGACTTCAGCATCGGCACTGATATGCGCATCCTATATGACTGGCTGAAGAGAAATGGGAGTGAGTTAAGGAAGTTACTATCGGGAATCTAAAGAAGTTGAGATGAATAGATTCAAGCCTTCAACCATTCAATTCCATACAATATTTGGGGGTGTAAAAGACCTCATTTTGAAAAAGCTACTGAAGATTAAGCAAGTTAAGAAGATTGGGAGCAACACCATAGATTCTACGACTTAAAGTAAGAAGAAGGCTTATCTTTTTCTTTGACCAACAAGGAAAAGGTGGTTATAAATAGATATCAAGTTCTTCGATGCCAATTGCATGCTTGGAAGGTACAATCTATTCCGCCAAAGTTCGTTCTACACCAAGCAAAGGCTCCTTGAGGAAATGGAGTACTACGGTATTTCCGAAGCCTTGATATTCCACGCGGTGTCCATGGAACACAGTGCTTATCTGGGAAACCAGCTAACCTTAAAAGAGACTGCTGACACAACATCGCTTCATCCTGTTTGGACTTTTTCCCCAACGATACCCGGTGAGGCTGCGCTCCCAGAAGTCGCAGTTGAAACGATGCTCAAATCCGGTGTACATGTGGCGCGTCTGTTCCCTTTACAGTTTCATTTTGAGTTAACTGACTGGTGCCTAGGTGACATCTTCGAAACGCTTTCAAATCGTAGGATTCCCGTGATCATTGATTACTTCGATTCTACTATGCCTCACGCTGACAGCACTGATTGGAATGCAGTGGTTAACATCGGCTGCAGATACCCTGACCTTCCCATGATAGTAACTGAATTCAGGTTCAGAACGAACAGGCGGCTTTACCAAGCCATGGATAAATGCCCCAACCTACACATCGAAACCTCAGCCCTCTGGCTCTTCCGTTCCGTAGAATACATCTGCCGGAGATTCGGCGCGAATCGACTCCTATTCGGAACCCGTCTTCCAATACGAGACCCATCCTGTGCCTTAGGTATGGTGAATTACGCCATGATCTCAGAGGAGGAAAAGGCGATGGTGGCCTGTAAGAACTTGCGTAGCCTAATGGAGGGAATACACCATGGCTAGGGTTGAAGGAAAATTCCTGAGGTTAGCTAAGGCAGGGCTACCGATAGACGATGAAACAGTCATAGACGCTCACACCCACTTGGGAGGATACTTCAACCTGTATCACATCCCCTTCGGTGACGTAAAAGGCATCCTAGAGCAGCTGGACAGGTTAGGTATAGACAAGATCTGTGCTTTTTCCTTTGCTGGTGTAAACTCTGACTTCAGACTTGGAAACGACTTGGTGGCGGAAGCCGTTAAGGAATACCCAGACCGCGTAATCGGGTACGTCACGCTTAACGCCAACTACCCCCATGAGTGGACACTTGAGCTGGATAGATGTAGGAACATGGGTTTTAAAGGTGTGAAGATTATCTGTGAATACCAGGGAACAACAACTGAGAAAACGGATTTCAGCCCAGTCTATGCGTATGCACACGATCATCGTATGATAATCATCAACCATTTCTGGGGCTCTCCACAGTTCCTTGAAGGCTTAGCTGATAAATACCCTAAAGCATGCTTCATCATCGGACACTACGCAACGCAGTACTTTGAAGCCCTACGTGGAAAAAGAAATGTGTATCAATGCACTTGCGCCGCGCTTATGTTCGGCGATATAGAAAAACTCCTTGGAATAGTTGACGCCAGTAAAATCGTGTATGGATCAGACTTAACAGACTTAGATGGACCATTCGGTCTAGCGCCGATCCTCTACGCAAAAATCAGCGATGAGGATAAACGAAGGATTCTAGGGTTAAATATGCAAAAAATCTTCGATGAATACGGTCTGTAATAAAGCGTATAGGTAAGAGATTAGCGTCTTACAATGTACTCCCAAAGGGCTTGCCGATATAAACATTCACCATTATCTGTACAGGTGACCTGATTTAGCACCGGGCCTCAACTTGCTTACAAACTCTACTCCCATAACGGTTTCACAAGGCGTATGCCCATGCTCAACGCCTCGTGGCGTAACCACAAGAATCCCAGGTTCAATATGATACCTCTTACTCGTGCGGTCTGGCAGACGTAGAGTGACAACGGTTGTTCCCTCGGTGAAGTACCAATACTCATCGAAATCATGATAATGGAGTTCTGTAGGCTTATCGCTGAGAACAACGAAATGATGAAGTGTGCCAATATCTACGGGGTCTAGGATATTCACTAACTCCTTACTCAGTCTTTCACCTTTACCAATCCTTATAACACAGAAATCAAGGTTTTGAATCATGTCTTACCATATTAGACCCTAATAATCGCCGAAATAAGTTTTTCAAGCTTCAAACCATTTCTATATTAGGGCTTGAGTGATATAAAAAGATAAATGTTCAACGAGTATAGATCATAGAGTTTTTACTAAGAGTGGATGAGGAGCGTTTAGAAATTTTGACGTACTCTTACTGGTTTACCTGTTTTAATGGATTCCCAAGCTGCTAAGCACACCGCTACGGTTTTAGCCCCTTCCACAGCGTCTGGGTTTGGAGTTTTATCATTTTCGATGCAATCTTGTAGGTGTCTCAGAAACCTTATCACTTCGTTGATGTGTCCCTTAATCTCTTCATCTGGGGGAACAGTCTTCCCCTCAGCGATGCCCTTTTTCATCTTCAGGTAGCGTGACGGGGGTAGAACATTCCTTACGATTCTACCATCCTTCTCCTGGACCAATACGTTGTTGATGAGTGTTCCTTTGGTTCCGTACACTCCATATTCTTCTAATGCTAGGGGAGGCTCCACAACGCCGTAGGCGCCGAGAACCCGTCCTATGGCATTGTTTTGGAACTTTAGGTTAAGGGAGAATGTGTCGTCTAACGGGTAGTTAGGTATCATCCCGCTTTTCTTAGAGTACGCATGAAGCTCAGCGATGTCGCCGACAAGCCACCTAAGTAGGTCCACTGGATGACAGACGCCGCCTAAAAGGAAATCTTGAGGCGCGGTAAGCCTCCACGGAGTGAACCTCAGGATCTCTCTAAGGTCATGTGTGTAAAGTGATTCTGCAAAAATGGGTTCACCCAGTTCACCCTTGTCCAAGAGACTCTTAGCAGTTATGTAGAGGTCTGTGAACCTAACGGTTTCAGCTGTAAGGAACTTCACCTTTCTCTTCCTCACCTGCGAGATGATTTCTTCGCATTCCTTCATGGTGGTGACCATAGGTTTTGTGCATAGGACATGTTTTCCCTCTTTAAGGGCGGATATTGTATGTTCTCCGTGGATGTGGTCTGGAGAAAAAACTGCGACGATGTCTACGTCGTCTCTTTCAACAACCGTCTTATAGTCGGTTGTAGCGAATGGGATGTTCTCTTTCTTTGCGAGTTCCAGAAGCCTCTTCTCGTCCGTCCTGCATATGGCTCTAACCTCCATCTTGAGGTCTGGCGCAGACTTTAAAGCCTCGAAGACATTTGACCCCATGAAACCCACACCGATTATCCCTAAGCCCAGCTTCTTAATACCCAATACGGATCCTCCATGAAACCAGTATTCTCATTCTGGTAAAGCGGAAAGATAAATATGCTTGTTTCAACACGTTTCCCTGGTATAGAGGAGTGTTGATGTTTGTCGTATATTTATGATGAGCAGGATTTAGGAAACCTAAGGAAGGCCCTTGAGAGTAAGCAACTGTGGGCTCGTGACAAAGGCTTCGTAGGTGAGCTGGAGAGGGAGTTCGCTCGCCGGTTAGGGTCAAGGTATGCGGTTGCCGGTAACGCGGCGATGTCTTTATTACACGCAGCGATAAATGCGGCTGGGGCGGGGGCAGGAGACGAAGTGATCTGTGACCCCGTTGTCCAGTTTCACGCAGTGGCCGCGTTGTATAACAACGCTCACCCCGTCTTCGCGGACATAGACCCGAGAACATGGTTGATTAACCCTGAATCTGTTGAGGAGAGGATAACCAAACATACTAAGGCAATCGTCTGCACCCATCTTTGGGGATTACCCTGTGAACTGGATACTCTGCGGCGTATAGCTGATAAACATGACCTGGTTTTAATCGAGGACTGCGCCCATTCACTCTTTGCTAAATACAAGGGAAAAAACAGCGGGACATGGGGTCACATAGGGGTATTCAGCTTCTGCGGGGGAAAACATCTCTCAACAGGAGACGGAGGCGTAGCTGTAACCGATGATGAGGATTTGATGAAGAAGATGCGGGCTATGATCATCTTTGGGGAGAGCCCTCCTGAGCTCGCGCATAACTACCGCATGACTGAGCTTGTGGCCGCTGTTGCTTTAGCGCAGCTAGATAGGGTTGATGGATACATTAGGTTGCGCAACGAGAATTACGAGGTCTACGAGGAAGTTGTAAGGGAGTGCACATGGCTGGAAAGCCGTATGATACCTGGTGACCGGACGCTTTCAGCTTACATATATGGATGCCTCTTCCGAGGCCGAGAGCACGGCGTGGATTACAACGCCTTTAAAGACGCTGCGGAGGAGGTAGGAGTTAAGGCAGGTTTCGGATTCACTCAAGTTCCCGCATATCTCTACGAGTTTTTCCAGGCTCCTTTAGCATACGGTAATAAAGGCTGCCCTTTGAGAGGATGCCCTTACTACAGGGGAAGCTTCACACCATATGATAAGCATAGAGTGCTTGGATTATGCCCAGTTGCTGAGGATTTAATCCCACGGATCGTCTCGACCAATGTATGGATGCCTAAAGAGGATGCCCTAAGGAACGCGGATTTATTAAGGAAGACGATTCGAATGATGGAGAGAGGGGGTAGAATCGCTGAAATTTAAGACTAAGGAGGTTAAGGAAAAGATCTTCGAACTCGTTAGGGAGATGCAACCTGTCACCGCCGCTGAGGTCTGTAAAGCCCTAAGAGAAACCTATTGCATCCAGATACCTGAGGAAGAGGTATACGAGCACATGGAGAGGCTACGTTCAAATTTCCCCATTAAACTTGCCCATGCCGGTCCTGACAGGTACTGTATAATCGACCTGAAATGACCTTCACTGAGAATAACCACATATTTATCCATCACAAGTAGCTAACATCGAGTGGACAAGCCTAGTATAGAAAACTCTTAGTGCTACCCATTTCTATTATGAAAAAGGGGTATCAGATTGCCTGGTAGGCTAGCGGTTGATGGAGGGGAACCTGTTCGTAAGGAGCCTTGGCCTCAAAGGGTTCAGATGGATGAGGAGGAGCTGAACGCCGTTATAAGTGTGATAAGGGATTCCATGAGCGGCCCGATTAAGCTGGGAAGGTACAGCATCCCCTCGAGAACCGAGGAGTTTGAAACCGAGTTTGCCAAGTTCGCTGGAACCCGCTACGCTGCCGCGTCAAGTTCAGGTACAGCCGCGGTGCACGTGGCGTTGGGTTCGGCTAATTTTGAGCCTGGAAGCGAGGTTATCACGTCGCCGATAACTGACCCAGGTTCCATAACCCCGATTATCTTCCAGAACCTCATACCAGTGTTCGCAGACGTTGACCCTGAAACCCTTAACGTAGACCCTGAATCTGTGGGGGAGAGGATTACGGATAAGACCGTGGGCATCCTCCCCGTCCATCTCGCAGGTTCGCCTTGTGACATGGATCCGATCATTGAATTGGCGGAGGAACGCGGACTCCTTGTAATCGAGGACTGCGCCCAGGCACATGCCGCTACGTACAAGGGGAAGATGGTAGGCTCATTAGGTGACTTAGGATGCTTCAGCCTCATGAGTGGTAAGCATATAACGAGTGGAGGAGAGGGTGGTATGACCGTTACGGATGATACTGGGCTGTGGGAGAGGGCTAGGTCCTTTGCTGATAAGGGGAAAAGCTATTGGCCGGAGAAAAAGCAGTTCGGCTTCCCCTCGGCCTTTCTAGGTCTTAACTATAGGATGACGGAGCTACAGGCAGCTATCGGCTTTGTCCAGCTCAGGAAACTACCAAAGGTTGTTGAAACCCGTCGAAGACTTGGTAAAGCCTTAGCCAAATCCATATCCAACCTGGAAACCATCAGGTTTCAGAAAATCGTTGAAGGTGCCGAATCATCATACTGGTTCATACACTTTCACGTAAACCTCGACATGCTGACGATTGGCTTAGACAGGTACGCTGACGCTTTAAAGATGGAAGGTATCCCCGTGAGTGCTAGGTACATCAACACACCGATCTATGAGTGGCCATTCATCACCAAGAGGGAGACTTTTGGGAAATCACAGCATCCTTGGTCCTGTATATTCTACGGGAGGAACATAGACTATACGAACTCCTGTCCGAAAGCGAAAAAGGCCTTGGAAGAAGTCCTCACCGTTAGCTTACATGAGTGCTGTACAGTGAAGGAGGTCGAGGATATCGCTTTAGCCATGGAGAAGGTTGAGCGTAATTACAGGAAACATGCTTAAGGAAGCTTTCTAATGATAGGCTTCTGCCACTACTTGGAAAATGTTGAAGCCTGTGTTTTCCGCATACCTGTTAGCAGACTCTTCCATATATTTCCGGGAAATAGAGGTCACAAACGCTACCCGCCGAGAATATCCTCCGTAACTCTTACATTCGCTTCCAGTTCTTCAAGGCTTGTAATCCCCACGGTGACGGAATGCGCGTAAGGAATTTGGAGGATGTACGTAAGCGCGTCTTTTACATTGCTCGATAAGAGTCCTCTACCTAGGGCTTTCATGATGTAGACACCCTTCCCCGCCTCATAGAGTTTATGGAAAGCGTCAAGCATCTCCGCTAATGTTCCCTCCCTGATCCTCGCGCCCACCCTGTTTACAACTGCTAGAACAACTTCAATCTCAGGAAAACACAGGGCTGCCTTTACCACAGGAACTGAATGGGTTGAAAGCCCCACAGCTTTCACTAGCCCCTTCTCCTTAGCTTCAAGCATCGCCTTTAACGCTGACTTCCTCACCTCAATTTCGTCAGGGCTGTCGACGGCGTGGAGTAAATAAACGTCCAAGTAATCGGTACCCATCTCATCCATGGACTTTTTAAGACTGTTCCAGACATCAACATCCCTGGAACCGTAGGTTTTCGTCGCTATCACGACTTTGGACCGGTCAAGCTGTCTGAGAGCTTGCTTAATTCCAGGATGTGCACCATAGTCGTCGGCGGTATCCCAGAAGTTAACGCCTAAATCGAAGCCTCTTAGTAGAATTTGGGCGCCCAACTCGGCTTGACCATAGATGCTACGATAATCGGTGCCTATGGAAAGCCTTGAAACCTTC
>Ga0315308_1000344_pt1 | contig 25654 bp, 24 predicted proteins | sample TDP3_MG_FD_203078 | JGI IMG/M metagenome (GOLD analysis project Ga0315308, IMG submission 203078) | Freshwater sediment microbial communities from Lake Towuti, South Sulawesi, Indonesia - TDP3 | ecosystem: Environmental > Aquatic > Freshwater > Lake > Sediment | place: Indonesia: South Sulawesi... | reverse complement strand
CGTCTATAGCTCCTGACATACAGCGGCAATAGTGTACCTGAGATAGTGTGGAATTGGGGCAAGTCAAGAAAGAAATCGAATCCGGGCTAGAGTATCAAAAAGATGTGGCAACCTATGATATTGATCAATTAGAAATTACTTAACTAGGATAGGAGTGAGTTGAAAGGAATTTTTAAGAAGGAAGGTGGGGGATGAAGGTTCTGGTGATTGGGTCGGGGGGAAGGGAGCACACTATAGTATGGAAACTGGCCGAGAGCAAGAGGGTTTCTAAGATTTATTGTATTCCGGGAAATGGGGGGATTTCCCAAATTGCTGAGTGTGTTCCTCTTGACCCGCTTAATTTTACTCTTATGGTGGAATTTGCGAAGAAAGAGAATATTGACTTGACTGTTGTTGGCCCGGAAGTTCCTCTGGTGGGTGGAATTGTCGATTTTTTTCAGGCTAAGGGTCTTAGGATTTTCGGGCCCAGTATGAGAGCAGCCAAAATGGAGGGAAGTAAAGTATTTGCAAAGAATTTCATGAAAAAATACAATATTCCCACTGCTGACTTTGAGGTCTTTGAAGATTCAAAAGACGCGTCGGACTATGTGGAAAAACTCTCGCGCTCTCCTCAACGACCTAGTAAGTTTTCATGTGTAGTTAAGGCTGATGGGCTGGCTGCGGGCAAAGGAGCTATTGTTTGCGAAACGAAAGAAGAAGCTTTGGATGCTATTCACTCGATTATGGAAGACAGGATATTCGGGGATGCGGGAAATAAGGTTGTCATAGAAGAGAAACTGGAAGGTGAGGAGGCATCGCTTATAGGATTTTGTGATGGGAATACCGTCCTTCCCACGGTACCTTCGCAGGACCATAAGCCAGTCTTTGATGAGGATAGGGGACCAAATACAGGAGGAATGGGAGCATATGCTCCAGCCCTAGTTGTGACTGAGGAGGTATATCGCTGGGCAGAAGAGAGGATTTTCAATAACTTTCTTGAGGGGTTGAAAACTGAAGAAATAGAATTCAAGGGTGCAATATATGCCGGGATTATGGTCACCCGTGAAGGACCGAAAGTTCTTGAGTTTAATGTTCGTTTTGGTGACCCGGAAAACCAGGCGGTTCTACCGCTATTGAGGACAGATTTGGTTGATGTGATTGAAGCGACCATTGATGGGAGATTGAGAGAGGTTCCGGTGGAGTGGGAGAAGAAATCCTGCGTATGCGTTGTGGTGGCTTCAGGGGGGTATCCGGGTTCATTTGATAAGGGTAAAGAGATATGGGGGCTCGATAGGGCTGGGAAGATGAAAGATGTCTATGTGTTTCATGCCGGAACGAGGAAGGATGGGAGCCGCTTCTTAACCAACGGTGGTAGGGTTCTGGGAGTTACCGGCTGGAAGGGTACATTGAAAGAGGCGATAGATTTGACTTACAGTGTTGTTAGAAAAATTAGGTTTGAGGGGATGCATTACAGGACGGATATTGGGGCCAAAGGGTTGAGGGCAAAGAAAAGTTGATTTTTCGTCGCCGGGGACTTAAGATATTTGAAAAATAGTTTGCTCATTCCTGAGGAATTTCTTGACGCCAAAAAACTTCAGACTTTGCAGGGCGCAAATCGAAACTCCTCGCTTCGCTCGTCGGACAGCGATTTGCTTGGAAGTGAATGTGTCGTCCTCGTTTTTTGGCTAAAATTCCTGAAGTCTTCGCAAACTAACTTTTCCTACAGGTAGGATTATGAACAAGGAGAAAATAATGAAAAAAGCGGTGGTGGGAATAGTAATGGGGTCTGATTCGGACCTTTCCACTATGAAAGAGTCGGCAAAAATTCTGGAGAGATTTAAAGTCCCTTACGAGATGACAATCTCTTCTGCGCACCGCTCACCTTCAAGAACACTCGCATACGCAAAAAGCGCTGAAAAGAGGGGACTTAAAGTCTTAATTGTTGGCGCCGGGGGAGCGGCACATCTCGCGGGAGTAATTGCCAGCCACACGACTCTTCCAGTTATTGGCGTGCCTATACATACAGAGGCACTCAAGGGGAGGGATTCTCTCTATTCTACTGTGCAGATGCCAAAAGGAGTGCCTGTGGCTACTATGGCTATTGGAAAATCGGGTGGAGCAAATGGAGCCATTATGGCAATAGAGATTCTTGCCTTAAGTAATGCACATATTCGAAAAGAATTGAAGAAGTATAAGGCCGACCTGGCAAAGGATGTGGTGAAGAAGGCTAAGAGATTAGAAAGATTGGGGTTCCAGAGATACTTAGCTTCAAAGAAATAAAGGAGCAAGATAGATGATTAGAGACACAGTATTTGGTTTGGTTGGTGGTCTGGGTCTATTTATTTTTGGTATACACCTTATGGGCACAGGACTCCATAAAGCGGCCGCAGACAAAATGAGAAAAATCCTTGCTGCTCTAACCACTACACCCTTTGTTGGTATGCTTGTTGGTCTCGGTGTGACATCGATTATCCAGTCTTCGAGTGCTACCACTGTGATGTTGGTGGGATTTGTCAATGCTGGACTGATGACTTTGAGGCAGGCGCTTGGCGTGATTTATGGAGCGAATATAGGCACCACAGTCACTGCTCAATTAATTGCTTTTAAACTGACTGACTATGCCTTACCGGTTATCGGGCTGGGCATGGCGATGAACCTTTTCGCAAAGAAGAGATTACATAAGTATATCGGAGAATTTCTGTTCGGATTCGGTATTCTTTTTCTTGGTCTCAACATATTAATGGGCGCAGTTAAGTATTTTGAAGCGAGTGAGTCTGTGCGAAATGCTTTTATCATTTTCAGCAGGAGTCCTCTCAGTGGCATAATTACTGGTATGATAGTGACAGGCATTATCCAATCGAGTAGTGTAACAACAGGTTTGGTTTTGGCTTTGGCTCAAGTGGGGTTAATAGACTTGAAAGGCGCAATACCTCTAATTTTAGGCTGTAATATTGGGACTTGTGTTACTGCACTTATTGCTTCTATTGGAACTACTATTTCTGCGAGGAGGACAGCCGTTGCCCATATTGCATTTAATGTTACAGGAGTGCTCCTATTGCTTCCCTTTCTACCCCCTTATCAGAATCTGGTTGAGATTACTTCATCTGACGTTATGCGTCAAGCCGCTAACGCTCACACAATGTTCAATGTAACGATGACTCTATTTTTCCTTCCGCTGACAGGGCTTCTTGCCCGGATAGTGGAAAAGGTTGTTCCTGGAAAGGAAACTATTGCAGATTTGGGACCAAGGCACCTAGAAAAACATCTTTTAAATACGCCTGTTTTGGCTTTGCAGGCCGCCATATATGAGAGCATTCATACTTTGGCCTTGGTGAAGGAGATGATAAATAGCGCTATTGAAGGATTTATGAAAAATGATTTGAAAGCATTGGCTAAGGTTTCTCAAGGAGAAGAAGCGGTGGACAGCCTGAGAGCTGCGGTGACAAACTATCTGGTGGAACTGATGCAGAGAGAACTGAGCGAGGAAGAATCAAAGAAGATACCGCCCCTCTTACACATAATTAATGATGTGGAGCGCATCGGCGACCATGCGGAGAATTTAAGGGACCTGACGGAAAGGAAAATAGAAGAGAATCTACCTTTTTCTGAAATGGCAATTGGTGAAATCGGTCAGATGCAAAAAGAGATTGACCGGATGGCGGAGGAGGCAATTTCTGCACTCAAAACAAATGATGTCAGGGAAGCACAGAAGGTAATTGAAAGGGAGTTACAGGTAAATTCTCTGAGGGATGAATTGAATAGAAACCATGTTAAGAGATTGGAAAACGGGACATGTAAAGTGCTTTCTGGGATTGTTTTTCTGGAGATGATTAGTAACTTTGAGAAGATTGGAGACCATTTGACAAATATTGGCCAGGCGGTATTTTCTCCGCTTCAGTGGGAACATATTGAGGAAAGAGAGCATCTTCATGGAAGGGAGTATTGAGAGAAAGAAGAGGAATTGGAAATTTCGTAGGCACGATTTCAAATCGTGCGGGAGTCGCCCCGAGGGGGTAATCTCTTATGGTTACTTACAAAGAAGCTGGCGTGGACATAAAGAAGGCAGAAAGGCTGGTAAAGAAGATAAAGCGGATTGCGCCTGAAATTGGAGGTTTTTCGGGTCTATTCCCAATTGAGTTAGAGGGATACAAGAGGCCCCTTCTCGTTGCTTCCACTGATGGAGTGGGAACGAAACTAAAAATTGCACAGCTTCTCAAGAAACACGATACTGTTGGTATTGACCTTGTGGCAATGGGTGTAAATGATGTGATAACCTGTGGAGCAAAACCTCTGTTCTTCCTCGATTACTTTGCTACGGGAAAACTGGAACTGGGAGTTGCTGAGGAGGTAATTAAGGGAATTTATAAGGGTTGTCTTGAGGCTCAATGTAGACTAATAGGAGGAGAGACTGCAGAGATGCCTGGATTCTATAAGCCAGGCGAATATGATCTAGCGGGGTTTTGTGTAGGGATTATTGAGGAAAAAAAAGTAATAGATGGAAAGGAGATTGAGCCGCAAGACATAATTTTCGGCCTTCCATCTTCGGGTTTGCATAGTAATGGTTTCTCTCTGGTTCGGAAAGTATTCTCTGAGAAGGAACAGAGAAGGCTTGGAAAGGAATTATTGAAGCCAACGAAGATATATGTTAAAGATATCCTTTTAGTGAGGTCTATTCTCCGAGGCATTGCTCATATAACTGGAGGGGGATTTATTGACAACATTCCTCGAATTTTGCCGGAGAGGTGCCAGGCAATAATCCACAAAGGCACCTGGAAAATTCCCAAAATTTTCAAACTTGTTCAAAAAAGAGGAAAGATCCAGGAAGAAGAGATGTTCCATACCTTTAATATGGGTATAGGCATGGTCCTCGTTGTCTCCCCGGATAAGAAGAAGAAAATCTTATCCCTGCTCCCGGGTGCTCGAATTATTGGAGAGGTAGTTTCTGGCAGGCGCCAGGTGAAGATAGTATGATATATAAGTTTGGAATATTCTCTACTGGAAGGGACACTGAAGCAGCCCGTCTTTTTCAAGAAATATACAATAGTGTCAGGATGGGAATCATAGATGGAAAGATAGCCTATGTATTTTGTAATAGGGAGGAAGGAGAGGAGAAGATAACCGACTCATTTATTGAATTGGTTAGAGATTCGGGAATTGAACTAATCACTTTTTCTTCTAAAAGGTTCAAGAATGTGATGAGGAAAAAAGGTATTGAGGAAAGTGGGAGAATGGGGAGGGATTCTCCTCTCCTTATCCAGTGGCGAAACGAATACGACAGGGAAGTGATGGACAGGATTCCACGATTCTTTGATATCTTCCTCATCGGCTATATGCTCATCGTCGGACCTGAAATGTCTAAGTCTTATAATATTGTTAATCTCCATCCAGCGCCGCCCGGTGGCCCTCAAGGGAGCTGGCAGGAAGTGATGAAGAGGTTGATTGAGTCAAATGCAAAGGAAGCGGGCTGTATGATGCACCTTGTAACGCCTGAACTGGACAAGGGACCTCCCATCTCCTACTGCACATTCCCGATAGTGGGCGATGATTACGACCCTCTCTGGCAGGAGTATTACTCAAAAGGTAACTACAGTAAACTCTTCTCCAAGATTCGCGAGGAGGAATTTAAAAGGGAGTCCCCTCTGCTTATCCACACGATAAAGACTTTTGCTGATGGAAAATTATGGATAGATAAGAAGAAGGTTATGACTGAAGAAGGCGAAACGACAAAGGGTTGCTGCTTGAACGAAATTATAGAAGATGCAATTCATTACTGATTGCGAAGGACCTATTTCCAAGAACGATAACGCTTTAGAACTGGCGACCAATTTTTTGCCAGAGGGCGAGAAATTTTTTACCCAGCTTAGCAGGTATGATGACTTTTTGGCATTGAAAGGGAGGAAGGGATACAAGGCAGGCGATACGCTGAGATTGATCCTCCCATTTCTGAAGGCCTACGGGACGACGGATAAGAAAATTATAGAATACTCAAGAAGGAACATCCTCTTGATGCCTGGTGCCAGGGATACTCTCCATTTCGTTCGGAAAAGGATGCCTTCATTCATTGTCAGCACAAGTTACAAACCGTATATTTTGGCACTCTGCAAAGCCATAGATTTTCCTTCCGAAAATGTATATTGTACAGAGGTAAATATAGATAAGTACAATATCCCACCTGTGGAGGTAAAAAAACTTAAGGAATTTACCAGGGAGATATTGTCTCATCCTTTAATAGAATTTTTGGAAGTTGATAATTTGAATCCTCAGACCAAAGAGACCATAGATAGGTTGGAAGAAATTTTCTGGAAAGAATTGGTCTCTATGGAATCGGGCAAAATGGTGGAAGAAGTTAACCCGATAGGTGGCAGGGAGAAAGTGAATGCCATAAGAGATAGTCTAAAAAAATGTAACGAGAGTCCATCTAATGTTATGTATGTTGGGGATAGCATTACTGATGTAGAAGCACTGAGTTTCGTGAGAGAGAGCGGAGGGTTAACAGTCTCTTTTAACGGCAACAGGTATGCACTTGAAAAAGCAGAAATAGCCTGTATTTCAGAAAACACGGTTACAATTTCCATTCTTGCTGACGCTTTTCTCCAGGGAGGTAAGGGAGGAGTAGTGAAACTTGTAGAAAACTGGGGATATGACGCTATTAGGAGCGGACTCGTTAATAAGAGACTAAGAGAGAGAATATTATCTCTATATCCTGAAGAGCTGCCTCTAATTGAAGTAGTAAGTAAAAATAATAGAGACCGCCTCATCTCTCAGAGTGAAAGGTTCAGGAAAAGCGTGAGGGGCGAGGCAGGAAGTTTAGGATGAGAATATGGATGTGATTTCCTTAGGAGCCGTAAATATTGACTTAATCGCCAGGGTAGATAAGTTTCCCAATCCTGACGAGGAAACAGTAATCAGAAGTTGGGATATGGTAGGAGGCGGTTCTGCAGCCAATGTCGCCTGTGGGATTTCCCGTTTGGGATTAACTTCTGGGTTCGTTGGGAATGTTGGAGGAGACTATTTTGGAGAAGTCCTGAAGGATGGTTTAAAGAGGGAAAGGGTGGACATATCCCGTCTAAAAGTTTGTGATGGAAGTAGCGGAAGCGTCATTGCAATTGTTAGTGAAAGTGGGGAGAGGATTCTCCTTGCCTATCCCGGGGCGAATGGGAAACTATCTCATATAAATATTGACAAGAATTACATAAAAGCCGCCAGGTATATATTCTTAAGTAGCGTTGAGGGGAAAGAGGCTATACCGGCTATGGAACTTGCTTCCCAGTATGCTGAAGAGTCGGGGGTAAAGGTTTTTTTCGACCCGGGATATATATTTGTGGAGAAGGGGCTAAAAAGGCTCGCAAAAATTCTAAATAGAGCAACGGTCGTGAAATTTAATGAACCCGAGATAAAAGAGTTAACCAAAAGAGAAGAGCTTGTTGCAGCCTCAGAAACAATTGCCGAATATGGACCGAGAATTGTTCTCACCACTCTGGGAGAGAAGGGATGCTTTCTCTATTCTGGCTCGGTTAAGAAGTCTATTGGGTCGTATAAGGAGTTTAAACCAGTGGACAAGACGGGTGCTGGAGATGCCTTCTCTTGCGGTTTCATTTTTGGTGATTTAAGAAATTGGGATTTGGAAAAATCGGCAAAATTTGCTAATCTTATAGGGAGCATTTCCATTACCAGAATTGGGGCGAGGTCTGTTCCGTATTTAGAAGAACTCAAGAGCTATAAAAAGTACAACGAATTTTTGTCATAGTGGCGAAGAGAAGCCCCCGATTTTTCGGTCGGGGGCTCGTAATGATAGGATGATGTGAGTAGCGTACAAAAGGAGTGATTATGCCTCACGTTAAAAGAGTCCTTATTAGTGTCTATGATAAGACAGGAATTGTAGAATTTAGTCGCGCTTTGAGGGATCTGGGAGTTGAAATTGTCTCAACTGGTGGGACGGCTAAAATGTTGGAAGAAGCAGGGATACCCATCCGGTCAATCTCAGACTATACAGGTTTTCCTGAGATACTTGAGGGGAGGGTAAAGACCCTTCATCCCAAAGTTCATGGGGCTTTGCTTGCTCTAAGAGATAATCCCAAACAGACGAAAGAGGTTGAGAAGCACAATATTGAACTGATTGATATGGTGGTGGTTAATCTCTATCCGTTCGAAGCGACAGTTGCCCGAAAAGGTGTCAGTAGAAAGGAGGCTATTGAGAATATTGACATCGGTGGCCCAACAATGTTGAGGTCAGCGGCCAAAAATTATAAGTGGGTGGTGCCAGTTTGTGACCCCAAGGATTACGGTTTGATTTTGGAAGAGATGAGGAAGAACAGTGGCCTAGTAAGTGAGGAGACCTCTTTAAGGTTAGCCACTTATGTTTTCCAGCATTTATCGAGATATAACTACCATATCTACAGGTACTTTCTTACTTGCCAGCCATCCCCCCCTCTTTTTCCGGACCTATTTCAACTCATCCTGGAGAAAGTTAAGGATTTGAGGTACGGAGAGAACCCTCATCAGGAAGCAGCATTTTATAAGGAATCAATGATTAGAGGAAACGGGCAAGGGATAGCGGGCATAGAGCAATTGGGAGGGAAAGAACTTTCCTTTAACAATATTCTCGATTTAGATGTAGCGTTCAATATAGCGAAAGAATTTGAGGAGCCGGTAGCGGTGATCATTAAGCACAACAATCCCTGCGGCGTGGCAACTGGTGAGATTCTCCTTAAAGCTTACAATAAAGCTCGCGAATGCGACCCGGTTAGCGCCTTTGGCGGAATTGTGGGGTTCAATATAAAGGTTGATGAAGCGACAGCCGAAGAGATTGGAAAGACCTTTGTTGAGGCAGTTATTGCGCCGGATTTTGAGGATGAAGCGGTCAAAGTGTTGAAAGAAAAGAAAGATGTGCGAGTGCTAAGATTGCGAGGAGAGGAAAAGACATCTTTACCAGAACTAGACTACAGGAAGGTTTCAGGGGGGTTATTAGTCCAGACGAAAGATTTGAAACTTTTTGGTGATAGCCTGAAAGTGGTTACCAGAAGGAAGCCGAGTAAGACGGAATTGAAGGGTCTCAACTTTGCCTGGAAGGTTTGTAAGCACGTGAAGTCGAATGCCATCGTTCTGGCAAGCGAGGACTGCACGCTGGGAATTGGAGCTGGTCAGATGTCCCGGGTGGACGCAGTGAAAATTGCGGTAAGGAAGATGGAGGAACAGTTTGGGAAGAAGTATAAAGGAACGAGAGTTCTCGCTTCAGATGCTTTCTTTCCTTTCCGGGACTCTGTGGACCTGGCTTCCGCCTCTGGAGTTACCGCAATCATTCAACCCGGAGGTTCCTTGCGGGATAAGGAGTCAATTCTCGCGTCTAACGAACATAATATTGCTATGGCTTTTACTGGAATGCGCCATTTCAGACATTAAGGAGTATTCTCGGGATTTGGTTCCCTCGCTGACAATTTTTTGCTCTTTGAGCACCGCCAAAAATCTCAGGAGTTTACCCCGTCTTTGCGGGGCTAAACTCTTTTCTTCGATTTTTGGCTAAAAATTCTAATGCTCGCTACACCGAATCCCTTCGCATTATGAGAAAAAGCCTTACTTTTTTGGCTAAAATTCCAACAGCTCCTCGCAAACTATCTTTCAAATGTAAGAAGTAAGAGATAGGCAAAGGTTTGTTCATAGGTATGAGAGAGGGGGAAGATGGGGCGGCCGTCGTGGGATGAGTACTTTATGGAAATTTGTGAGACTGTGGCTAAGCGTTCCACCTGCCTGAGGAGGAAGGTGGGGGCAATCGTTGTGCGGGACAAGAGGATTCTTGCCACAGGATATAATGGCACATTAACCGGGCTACCCCATTGTGAAGAGATAGGATGTATCCGGGAAGAGAAGAGCGTTCCCTCTGGTCAAATGCAAGAGTTATGCCGGGGTCTCCACGCTGAACAGAACGCATTACTGTTTGCTGCCGCTAACGGCGTAGATATAAAGAACGCTACCATATATTCTACCCATCAACCCTGTATTCTCTGCGCCAAGATGATTATCCAGGCCGGGCTAACTCGGGCTGTTTTTAAAGGTCAGTATCCCGATAAGATGGCAAAGGAACTTTTTAAGCAGGCAAAAGTGGAGCTCTGTCAGTTAAGATGAAGGATTAGGAATGAAAACATAATTTTGGTTATGGGAGGACGAATTGATTTCTCGCTATACGCTTCCTAAAATGGGCAAGATCTGGACTGAAGAGAACAGGTTCAAGATAATGATGGAAATTGAGCTCGCTGCTTGCGAAGCTCTGGCGAGTCTTGGAGAGATTCCCGGGAGTGTGCTTAATAAGATTAAGGAGAAAGTGCGTTTCAGCTTGCCGAGAATTAAGGAAATAGAGAGCAAAGTCCATCACGATGTTATTGCATTTCTCTCTTCATTGACTGAGAGCCTGGGTAAAGAAGGAAGATACCTCCATCTGGGATTAACTTCTTCCGATATTCTGGACACTGCACTGGCTGTCCAGATGGTTGAAGCCATAGATATATTAATTGAGGACTTAGAGAAGGTTTCCCGGACTCTTAAGAAGAGAGCCATAGAACATAAGAATACAGTTATGGTTGGTAGAACGCACGGCGTCCACGCCGAGCCAACTACCTTTGGCTTGAAGTTAGCGCTCTGGCACGAGGAGACCTTGAGAAACCTGGAGAGACTCAGGCGCGCGAGGGAAGTGATTGGCGTGGGGAAAATATCAGGGGTGGTGGGAACTTACGCCCATGTTAATCCCCAAGTGGAACCTTATGTTTGCAAAAAATTCGGGTTAAAGCCAGCGCCGATCTCTACGCAGATAATTCAGAGGGATCGCCATGCGGAATATCTTTCTATCCTGGCGCTGGTCGCCAGCTCCTTGGAGAAATTTGCCTTGGAAATCCGTAATCTCCAGCGTACCGAGATTCTGGAAGTGGAAGAGTATTTCAGCCCTACGCAGAAGGGTTCCTCAGCAATGCCACATAAGAGGAACCCCATAACCTGTGAAAGGATTTGTGGGTTAGCAAGGGTTGTGCGCTCTTATGCTTTAGCCTCATTGGAGAATATTGCCCTCTGGCACGAAAGAGATATTACACATTCTTCTGTGGAGAGGGTGATTATTCCTGATAGTACGATTCTCTTAAATTATATGTTAGAGAAGTTTGATGAACTTATGAGGAGCCTTATAGTTTATCCGGAAAATATGAAGAATAATCTAGAGAAAAGCAAAAATACCATTTTTTCCCAGAGAGTTCTCTTGGAATTGGTGAAGAAGGGAGTTTCTCGAGATAAGGCATACGAGCTAACGCAAAGAAATGCTATGAAAGCCTGGAAGGAAGGAAAGGAATATCGTGAGCTTCTAAAGAAGGATAGGGAAATGGAGAGATATCTTACCAGAAGAGAAATTGACGCCTGTTTCAATCTCAAATATTACTTGAGATATGTAGATACGATTTTCAGAAGGCTGAACTTGCAGCGAAGGTAAGTTATGGCTATTTTAGTTGTGGTAGGTACGCAATGGGGCGATGAGGGCAAAGGAAAAGTCGTCCACCTTCTCTCGGAGAAAGCTGACTATATTATTCGCTACCAAGGTGGGAACAATGCTGGTCATACCGTGGTTTTTAACGGTCAGGAATTCATTCTCCACCTGGTTCCAGCAGGAATCCTTGAGCCGGGCAAGAAATGTATTATTGGAAGCGGAGTGGTAGTTGACCCCCAGGCGCTTGTAGAAGAAATTCGCTTTCTTGAAGGAAAAGGCATAAAAATTGAAGGCAGGCTTTTCGTAAGTGATGCCTGCCACATTATCCTGCCTTACCATTGCTGGCTGGACAATCTCAGGGAAATTCAGGAGGGCAAACGTAGAATAGGCACCACCCGGAAGGGAATCGGGCCAGCCTACGCGGACAAAGTTGCGAGAGTGGGCATAAGAATGGCCGATTTCCTCTCTCTCCGCCTGTTTAAGGAGCTATTGGATAGAAACTTAAAGGAAAAAGCGCCTCTTCTGAAGAAGGTCTGTAGGCTTTCGGAGTTAAGGCGGGAGATTCTGGAAAAGCGAAAAAAGCAACTACCTATAATTAAGGACCTCGTTGTTGACTCAGCGATAATGATTAACCGGATAATTTCTCAGAGGAAGAATGTTATCCTGGAAAGCGCTCAAGGGACACTACTCGATGTTGATTATGGAAGTTATCCTTATGTTACCTCTTCTAACCCGGTCGCTGGCGGAGCTTGCGTGGGCATAGGTATAGGACCCACTCAGATAGACCGGGTCTTAGGAGTGGTCAAGGCATATACTACAAGGGTGGGTGAAGGACCCTTTCCCGCCGAGTTGACAAACGAGATAGGAAAACTACTGCAGGAGAGAGGAAAAGAGTTTGGAGCAACTACAGGTCGGCCTCGACGCTGTGGCTGGTTTGACGCTACGATTGTCCGGCATGCGGTGAGGGTAAATGGGCTAGAGAGTCTCGCCTTAACTAAGTTAGATGTCCTGGATGGGATTTGCCCTCTAAAAATTTGTGTAGCGTACCGGTATCGGGGAAAATTGATTGGGGAGTTCCCGTCCAGCAGAGAAATTTTCAGAGATTGTAGACCAGTCTACATAGAGTTAGAAGGGTGGAGAGAAAAGACTAAGGGCATCCAGGAATTTGATGCACTACCAAAAAATGCGAAGAGGTACTTAAGGAAAATAGAAAGCCTGGTTCAGGCGAAAATCTCTATAGTCTCTATGGGCAGAAGCAGGGAAGAGACAATCATTATGGATAGGGACTTGATAGATTTCAATTTCTAAGTATAATTATATTGAGCACAGGTCCGATAGGACTCCGAAACCCGATGGAGGCGTCGGATTCCTTCGGAGTTGATTCACATAAATGATAACCATTGTGGAAGGGGCGCCGGTCGCGACGAATAAGGAGCGACGAATGAGCGAAGCGAGGGAAAAGCGCGGGAGGGAGAAGGTGAGCGCCCAGGGAAAATCAGAGAGCGAAGCGAACGCAATTAGGGGAAACCTATTGAGGTTTCCCCTATTGAGCACAGGCTGATTCACAGGAGGTGGTAGATGGCGCGGGTTCTCTTAAGAGGAGCTACCAAGATATATCCAGGTGGTGTTATTGGCGCCAAAGATATCAATTTAGAGGTTAGAGATAAAGAGTTCTGTGTCTTAGTCGGGCCTTCGGGTTGCGGCAAATCGACGACGCTCAGGATGATTGCCGGCCTGGAGGAGGTTACCGGGGGAGAAATCTATATTGACGACAAACTGGTCAATGATATTCCCCCCAAAGATAGGGATATCGCTATGGTTTTCCAGAACTATGCGCTATACCCCCACATGACTGCCTATGAAAACATGGCCTTCGCACTGAAACTGAGGGGGTATCCTAAGGAAGAGATACAGAAGAGAGTAGAGGAAGCCGCAGATATTCTCGGCATACGGCCTCTTCTAAATAGGAGGCCAAAAGCGCTATCCGGTGGAGAGAGGCAGAGGGTAGCAGTTGGTAGGGCAATTGTTCGTAAACCAAAGGTATTCTTGTTTGATGAACCCTTAAGTAATCTGGACGCAAAAATGAGAGTTCAAATGAGGACAGAACTCAGAAAGCTTCATGACCGACTCCAGGCCACTATGATTTATGTTACTCACGACCAGGTGGAGGCAATGACAATGGGCGATAGGATTGGGGTACTGAAGGATGGGATTATCCACCAGGTGGCAGACCCGATCAGTCTGTACGACCGGCCTATGAATAAATTTGTGGCTGGGTTTATCGGTACGCCTCCAATGAACTTTATGAAATGCCTTATGGTAAAGAAGGAGGCCGGAATATATATAGATGAAGGGAACTTTGAGGTAAAGGTGAGTAAGTGGATGGAGAAACACCTTGCACCCTATCTGGATAAAGAAGTAATTTTCGGTATCCGGCCGGAGGATATTTACGATAAGCTCTACTCCACGGGTGCTACTCGGGACAACACTATTTCCAGCACTGTGGAAGTTGTGGAGCCTATGGGTTCCGAGATATTTTTGCACTTAACGACAGGCAAGAGTAGTTTTATTGCCCGCGTCGGCTCGCACAATAAGGCAAAAGTTAACCAGGACATAGAAATGGTCTTTGACATGGATAAAATTCATGTTTTTGACAAGGAAACGGAGAAGGCTATGGTGTAGCCCAGGAAAAATTTACAAAAAGTTTACAGGTTTTTTACATAAATGTTAAGTCCTGGGGGTAAATTATTAAAAGAATACTGCTTACTCGAAAGGCTATTCCTTCTACTGGTCCTATCAGGAGAAGAACATGAGTTGAGAAAGCAGATTTTTCAGCCGGATTATCGCATATCTACGAGAGTCGGTAATTCGGCTTTCTATTTTTATTGAGAGAATTCCCCGGAGAAAGAATTTAACGAAAAGCAGGTAGTGGGCAATGATGGAGAGCAAAGACATAGTTAAAAGGATGAAGGAGCTGGGGAGGGAACTGGAAGAGAAGACCTCGGAGTTGCTCAAGACCAATAGCAGGTTAATTCAACTAAGGAAGGAACTATCCAGAAAAGTAAGGCAGAAGACGAAAGCACTATCTTTTCTTTATAAGATAGAGAGAGATGTTTCAACAAAGTTGAGGCTGGACGAAGTTTTGAAGACTGTCGTGGAAAGGGTAAGTTCAATTCTAAATGTGAACATATGCTCAATCCTCTTAATAAATGAGAAGACCGGCAGGTTGTCAATCAAATTTGCCAAAGGATTGGACCAAAAAATTGTAGAAGGAACGGAACTCGAAGTGGGAGACAAAATTTCGGGCTGGGTAGCAGAGCATAATAAGCCAATTTTAGTGAGAAACATTGAGGAAGATAATCGCTTTGCCAAGAGGAGCGAGGAGAAGTATTACAACAAGTCTTTGATGAGCGTTCCTTTGGCCATAAGAGATAAGGTTATAGGAGTGCTAAATGTCAATAATAAAAAGTCGAGGAGAATCTTTAATCAGGAAGACTTTAGATTGCTCAAGCAGATAGCGGCCCAGGTGGCGATAGTTATTGAAAATGCGAAACTCTACAGGAGTCTAACTGACCTTTATATGCATACTATTACCTCCTTGGCAACTGCCATTGATGCGCGTGACCATTATACCAGGCGACACTCGGAGATGGTGGCCAAATATGCTGTAGCCATTGCCGAGGCTATGAAACTCTCGCCTGAGCGTGTGGAGCTTATAAGGCAGGCTTCTCGTTTGCACGATATTGGTAAGATTGGAGTGCACGACTTTATCCTGCTCAAGTCGGATAGGTTAACTGATGAAGAATGGGAAGAAGTAAAGCTCCATTCGGTTAAAGGTGCTGAGATACTCAAACCCCTGATTGTTTTCCTTGATGGAGTAATTGATATGGTTAAGCAACATCACGAGAGATACGATGGCAGAGGTTATCCGGGCAGCTACAAAAATGGGGAAATAGATATAGGAGCGAGAATAATGGCTGTAGCCGATGCTTTTGATGCTATGTTGTCAGAAAGGCCGTACCGGAAAGCGTATTCTAAAGAGAAAGCAATTGAAGAATTGAAAGGAAATAGTGGAACACAATTCGACCCGAATATTGTGGAGACTTTTCTGAAGGTGCTAAATAGTAAGCCAGAGTTAATTAAGAACAAATACCAGTGATTGTAAAGTAGAATGGGGACAGAAAATGGGGCTGTCCCCATTTTTATTTTTTACTTGACAGGCACACAAATGTGTGTTATAATCAAACTGGAGGAATTATTATGCCTGAAAAATTAACCTTTAAACAGAGGCAGGTTTTAGATTTTATCCTTGAAAGGCTCTATAGCGTGGGCTCTCCGCCCACCATTCGGGAGATAGCCCAGAATTTCGGTTTCTCATCAACAGGCTCTCCCAGAGTGCACCTCAGGGCTCTTGCCAGAAAGGGTTATCTGAGATTGAACCCTCAGATTTCCAGGGGAATTGAAGTCCTCGCTCAGGCTGTAGGTATACCTATTGTGGGTCGCGTAAGGGCAGGGAGTATAGACCTCGCAGTTGAGGATGTGGAAGGCTATCTTGACCTCTCCAGAGTATTTCCTCACGAAGAAGCCATATTTGCCCTACGGGTGAAAGGAGATAGTATGGTTGGGGTCGGCATAATGGAAGGAGATCTGGCTATAGTCCGGAAGCAATCTTCAGCTGAGGAAGGAGAAATTGTTGTTGCCTTAATTGGAGAGGAAGCCACAGTGAAGCGTTTCTTCAAGGAGCCTCAAGGAGTCCGTCTTGAGCCAGCCAATCCTGGTTATAAGCCCATCCTCAGTAAAGATGCTATAATTGTGGGTAAGTTGATTGGGCTTTTCCGGGGATATGAAACTTTTCGTTTATAGTTGAGGTTTAGGCCTTAGGGGGCTTACTTATGGAGAGTCGCCTCGCATTAGTATGAGGTAAATTATGTACGAAGTTATTGAAGAGCCTATATATGTAGGAGCAATCTTTAAAGGTAATAGAGTCAGACCCCGCTGGTTCATATGGAAGGGGAGAAAATATCCCATAAGGGAGATAACCTTTAACTGGCAGGATAGGAAGGGAGAAGAGACTCTCCTCTATTTCTCGGTCTCTGACGGGACCAATATATATGAGATATGCTTTAACCAGAAGAGGCTCAACTGGTTTTTGAGCAAGGTCTCCGTTGAGGGATGATTGTGAATAGGGTTATTATACATTTGGATATGAATGCTTTCTTTGCTAGCATTGAGCAGAAGGCCAATCCTTGCCTTAGGGGTAAGCCAATAATTGTAGGGGGAAGTCCGCATTCGCGCACGGTGGTGGCCACTGCCTCTTATGAAGCGAGGGAATATGGAGTGGAAACTGGCATGTCTCTAAGTGAAGCGAGGAGACTCTGCCCCCAGGCAATCCTGGTGGAGGGAAATTCAGCAAAGTATATAGATACCTCCCTGAAGATTGTTAAAATTCTTACTGAATTCACTGACCAGGTAGAGATTTTCTCCATTGATGAGGCATTTCTTGATGTTACTGGAAGCCAGACTCTATTTGGCGAACCGAAGGAGATTGCCCGTAAGATTAAAGAGCGATTAAGGAAAGACATAGGTCTATCCTGCTCCATTGGAATTGCTCCCAATAAACTTCTGGCAAAAGTCGCCGCAGGGATGGAAAAGCCGGATGGCCTCGTAGAAATAAAAGAAGAAGAAGTAGGAAAAACCTTAACCAGCCTTCCGGTGGAGAAACTTTGTGGGATAGGGAAGAAGACCGCCTCACATCTTTACCAATTAGGTATAAGGACAGTAGAGGAGCTAGGCAATGCTCCCCTTGATGTTCTCATTCGACACTTTGGCATCATCGGACATCTCTTAAAACAGATGGGGAAAGGGATAGATGGAAGTCCGGTAGTCTCTTATACTGAGGAAGGGGAGGTTAAATCTATGGGACATTCCTATACGCTACTCACAGATACTTCGGATATGGAGATGGTTAGAACAGTACTTTTGAGGCTTTCTGAGCAAGTGGCAAGGCGTTTAAGAAAAGGAGGATACAAGGGTAGAAAAGTGACCTTAATTTTGAGATACTCCGATTTCTTCACATTCAGTCGCGACCTCTCTATTCCAGACTATCTTGACTACGGTCTGGATATTTACCATACGGCGTTGAGAATCTTAAACAGGATTGGGCGGCTTAGTAGGCCTGTGAGGCTTGTGGGAGTAAAAGTATCTAACCTCATCTCCAATTCTGGACAGATGTATCTCTTAGAGAGTTATAATAAGAGACAGGTGCTGATTGGAGCGATAGATATAATTAATGATAAATTTGGTGAATTCACTATAAAACCCTGCCGATTATTAATGGAAAATTGCTACGAAAAGATATTTCCCTACAGGATTACCCCCTTCCAGCGAAAGTCCCTCTCCTACTGCCACATCCCGATTCCATTCTGAGCCAAAGGTGAACAGACCACACATAAGTTCTCCTATTGGAAGAAAAGTTTGACTTTTCAGACCATTTATGGTATATTTGAACATAGAAAATTATAGAGGCTCATCGGAGATTTTTATAATATAGGAAACATGGAGGGTCTGGTAGTGTCCCCAAAAAAGAAGGTAATAATGGATGCAAAGGAAATCTCCTGGACGATAAAGAGGATGGCTCACGAAATTGTGGAGAAGAGCTACGGTATAAAAGACCTTGTAATCGTGGGAATTCAGACCAGAGGAGTTTATCTCGCTAAGCGAATTGCCGAGGAGATAAAAAGTATAGGAAAAGAGGAAATACCCGTAGGCTCTCTTGATATTACTCTTTACCGCGATGATGTAGATTCAATAGCCCATCAACCTGTGGTTAAGGAAACGAGAATTCCTTTCGATATCACGGATAAGAAAGTGGTTCTTGTTGATGATGTACTATTTGCTGGGAGGACTGTGAGGGCTGCGCTTGATGAGCTCATTGACTTTGGAAGGCCCAGAGTCATAAGATTGGCAGTTCTGATAGACAGAGGTCTTAGAGAACTTCCCATCCAGCCTGACTTTGTGGGTAAAATTTATCCGACTACCAGAAAAGAACTCGTTTGCGTCAATTTGAAAGAAGTAGACAGAGAGGATAGCGTAATTTTAGAAGAGGAGGAGTGATGCGACTAAAGCATAAGGACTTACTCGGACTTGAATACTTAGAGAAGGAAGAGATTAATTTGGTCTTGGAGACCGCTAAACCGTTTAAAGAGCTATTTACGCGCTCGGTAAAGAAAGTTCCTCCTTTACGAGGTAAGACGGTAGTGCTTCTGTTCTATGAGCCATCAACCAGAACCAGAACTTCATTTGAGCTGGCAGCCAAGAGATTGAGTGCCGATGTCTTGAACATATCTTCTTCCACTTCCAGCGTGGCTAAGGGCGAAAGTCTGATTGACACGGCAAAAACATTAGAGGCAATGAAGGCCGACTTTGTGGTTATTCGCCATTCGATGGCAGGAGCTCCCCAGATTCTCGCCAGAACGATAAGTGCTTCTATAATCAATGCTGGGGACGGGACTCACGAACATCCCACTCAAGGATTGTTGGATATGTTTACCATATGGGAAAAGAAAGGAAGACTTTCGGGTTTGAATGTTGCTATTGTGGGTGATATTCTCTACTCTCGCGTTGCTCGCTCTAATATCTGGGGATTGAACAAGATGGGAGCAAAGGTATATGTAGTGGGACCGGCAACCCTCATACCTCCGAGGATTGAGGAGATGGGTGTGAAAGTCTATTATGACCTCGACGAGATAATCGATCAACTTGATGTGATCAATATTCTAAGAATTCAAATGGAGAGACAGAAAGAGAATCTATTTCCTTCTTTAAGAGAGTATAATGAGATTTTTGGCATTACGGATGAGAGATTGAAAAGGGCAAAGGGGGATCTCCTGGTAATGCATCCTGGCCCAATGAATAGAGGAATAGAGATATCTTCATCTGTGGCAGATAGTTCCCACTCTGTAATCACCGAGCAGGTTACGAACGGAGTTGCGGTCAGAATGGCAGTGCTTTATCTTCTCGCTGGAGGAGATAGCCAGGGTGTAAAAAGATAGGAAAAAATCGCATCGGGAGGAAAGCGTTGAAATTAGTCATCAGAAATGGTAGAGTGGTGGATCCTAAGAATAGGACTGATAAGAAAGCCGACGTCCTGATTGAGAATGGAAAGATAGTTAAGATTGGAGAATCTTCAGAATTTAGGCCGGGAGATGTGACAAGGTCTACAGTAACCATTGATGCCACAGGTAAAATTGTGGTACCTGGCTTGATAGATATGCATACCCATCTCCGGGAACCGGGGAGGGAAGATGAGGAAACAATTGCTTCGGGCACCCGTGCTGCTGCCCAGGGAGGATTTACATCTGTCTGTTGTATGCCCAATACGAACCCTGTCATAGATTCGGTCTCTGGTGTGAAATTCATACTCACAACAGCCGCCCAAGAAGGGGTGGTGAATGTTTATCCCATAGGTAGCATAACTAAAGGGCAGAAAGGCGAGGAGCTGGCAGAGATAGGCAAGATGAAAATTGCTGGAATTGTGGGGATCTCCGATGATGGTAAACCGGTGATGAACGCTCAGATAATGCGTAGGGCCTTAGAATATGCCAAAATGTTTAACCTGCCGGTTATCTCACACTGTGAGGATTTGAACCTTTCTATGGGCGGGGTAATGAACGAAGGATTTACTTCCACAATTTTGGGTTTAAAAGGAATACCGAGGCAGGCCGAAGAGATAATGGTGGCCCGGGATATTGCTCTGGCAGAATTAACCGGTGGAAAGCTACATTTAGCCCACATTACTACTAGCCGCTCTGTGGAACTGATTCGCCAGGCAAAGAGGAAAAAGATAAGGGTGACCTCTGAAACGGCGCCGCACTACTTCTCCCTTTCGGAAGAGGATGTCCGGGGTTATAATACAAATACAAAGACGAATCCTCCCTTAAGGACCAAGGATGATATCAAAGCATTATGTGAAGGATTGGCTGACGGCACAATTGACTGCATAGCGTCTGACCACGCGCCCCATCTCGATGTGGAAAAAGATTTGGAGTACGATGTGGCTCCCTTTGGCATAGTTGGACTGGAGACAATTCTACCCCTGGTCATTACAAAACTGGTAAGGGAGAAGGTACTAACCATAAATCAAGCAATAGCACAACTGACTGTAAATCCGGCAAATATCCTGGGACTGGAGAGAGGGTCTCTCTCAATAGGGTCTGACGCGGATCTCACCATAATCGACCTAAATCTGAAAAGGAAGATTGGCAAGGAATTCACTTCACAGAGCAAGAATTCTCCATTCGTCGGTTGGGAATTGCAGGGGTTTCCGGTGGTTACAATAGTCGGGGGCAAGGTGGTAATGGAAGATGGAAAGCTCGTTTAGGGAAAGCCTTAGCGAATTTTTGCTCACTTCCCAGGGAACCCTTTTTTCGCCTTTGGCGAAAAACCATCCCCTCAAGTCGTTCGGAAAATTCGCCAGGCTTCTCATAAATTCTTAGGAAATTTCTTTTTCGCTTTCGGTAAAAAAAGCATGTCCTCAAGTCGTTCAGAAAAAATTCCTCAGGCTTCTCAGAATAATGATATGGTGCAGATTGATGCAAAGATTTTGGAGAATAGAGAGATTGCGCCAGAAAGGTTTAGGATGGTCCTTTCTGCTCCCCAAGTTGCCTGGCAGGCGAGGCCCGGGCAATTCATTCATGTTAGAGTCACGAATGGTTACAGTCCTCTTTTGAGGAGGCCGTTTAGCGTCCATCGTGTAGAAAGTCAAAAGATTGAACTACTTTATAAAGTTGTGGGCAAGGGCACAGAAATTTTGAGCGGAAAAAAGAGAGGAGAATATCTGGATATTTTGGGCCCTTTAGGGAGGGGTTACCGCCTACCATCTATCTCATCCAAGACCTCAAATGTCGTTCTTGTAGGCGGAGGCACAGGCGTAGTTTCTCTTATGTTTTTGGCAGAAACGATTTTGCTTACGAGTCCCAAAATTCCGATTCTCGTTTTGATTGGTGCTAAAAATATAGAAGAACTGCTCTCTGAAAGAGATTTTAAGGGATTAGGTTGTCAAGTAAGAGTCGCTACTGAAAATGGGTCCAAAGGATACAAAGGTCTCGTCAGCAATCTTTTCGAAAATTGGTTGCGCCATTACCGGGCTACCCTTAAACCATCGGTTTTTGCCTGTGGGCCTGGTGAGATGTTAAAGAGACTGGGAGAGATTTCTCGAAGGCACCGATTTCCCTGCCAGGTTTCCTTGGAGGAACACCTTGCCTGTGGAATCGGCGCCTGTCTGGGTTGCGTAGTTAAAGCCAACGGCTCTCCTTACACTTATAAGCGAGTATGTAAAGATGGTCCGGTATTTGACGCCGGCGAGTTAATTTGGGAATGATTGGAAAGGCAAGAGAAAAGTCGCCAAATTTACGAGTAGAATTCGCGGGGATTTATTTAAAGAATCCTGTGATGGTCGCCTCGGGGACATTTGGCTATGGAGAAGAGTATGCCGAGATAATAGACCTGAACAGGCTGGGAGCAATTGTTGCTAAGACGATCACTTTGAAGCCAAGGCTGGGAAATGAACCTCCCAGGATTGTGGAGACTGCCTCAGGAATCTTAAATTCAATAGGCCTACAGAATGTTGGCATAGATGCATTCATTGAAGAGAAGTTGCCGTTCTTGAGTAAATATGATGTTCCTTTAATCGTGAGCATTGGTGGTGAGACTTCCGGCGAGTATGTCAGGTTGGCAGAGGCCTTGAGTAGAGAGAAGATTGCAGGGCTGGAATTGAATCTTTCGTGTCCTAATATTGGGGCGAAACTTATGGTTGCTCAAGATCCCCGAGCGACTCGCCGGGTGGTGACCAGGGTGAGGGAGGCGACGAAACTTCCTCTCATAGTTAAACTTTCTCCAAATGTTACAGACATAGTCTCTATTGCCAGGGCATGTAAAGATGCCGGGGCTGACGGGCTCTCGCTAATAAATACACTTTTGGGTATGGCAATAGATGTGGAAAGTAGGAAGCCCATTTTTCGGCAGATCACGGGGGGACTTTCTGGCCCCGCAGTGAAGCCGATTGCCCTCAGGATGGTCTATGAAGTTCATCGAGAGGTAGATATTCCCGTAATCGGTATGGGGGGAATTGTGACCGCCCAAGACGCCCTGGAATTTATTATTGCTGGAGCAAAGGCCGTTGCTATTGGCACAGGCAACTTCGTTGACCCCGAGACGCCCATCAAGGTGATTGATGGAATAAGAGACTATATGATAAAGAATAAATTTAAGGATATAAATTCGATTGTGGGGAGCCTTAAGTGTCCGGAAGGCTAATTGTAGCCCTCGATGTTGATGAGATAGAAAAGGCAGAGAAGCTCGTCGACTGTCTAATTCCATATGTGAAGTTATTTAAGGTGGGTAGTATCCTTTTCACTGCCGAAGGTCCGAAGGTTTTAGATATGGTAATAGGAAAAGGAGGGAAAGTATTCTTAGATTTGAAGTATTGCGATATTCCGAATGTGGTAAGGAACTCTGTAAGAATGGCCCAAAGACACGGAGTCTTCTCCCTGACTCTCTCTATTCTCGGAGGGAGGAGGATGCTGGAGGAAGCGGCTTCAATTCACCCAAGACCTCTCCTCTGGGGAGTTACTATCTTGACTAGCATAGATTCTATTGATATGAAGGAACTCGGAATATCGAGAGGGATGGGCGATGAGGTTGTTGCTTTAGCGAGGATTGCTGAAAATGCAGGTTTGGAGGGCGTCGTAGCTTCTCCTCTGGAAATTGAGCCCATAAGGAAAGCCACGAGAAAAGATTTCATCATAGTTACCCCGGGAATAAGGCCTTTGGGGAGGGAAAAGTCCTCATCTGAAGACCAGAAAAGGGTAATGGGTCCTGGCGAGGCTTTAAGGAAGGGTGCCGACTATATCGTTGTGGGAAGGCCAATTGTGGAGGCGCCTGACCCTGTGAAAGCGACTGTAAAGATTCTAAAGGAGATGGAATAGAAGGAAGACAATCCTCTTTTTTCATTACGGCTCTTATTCCAAATGGAGTGGAAGCAATGTTGAAAAGGAAGAAAAACAAATTGACCCAGAAAGAAATTTTGGAGATGTTTCAGAATTGCGGTGGGCTTCTTTCCGGACATTTCAGGCTTTCCAGTGGTTTACATTCAGGCAAATATCTTCAATGTGCCCTGGTTCTTCAATATCCCGATTTGGCTGAAAAACTTTGTAAGGAACTGGCCTCTAAATTTAACCTTAGTGGGTCAAAAATCGACGCCATTATTTCTCCGGCCATCGGGGGAATAGTTGTTGGTCAGGAGGTAGCTAAAGTTTTAGGCTGTAGAGCATTATTTTGCGAGAGAGAAGAGGGTGAGATGAAGTTGCGCCGGGGTTTTGAAATAGGGAGGGGCGAGAAAGTCATAATAGTTGAAGATGTAATCACTACGGGTGGCTCAGTCAAAGAGATAGTAGGGATCGTCAAGAATAGAGGAGGGGAAGTGAAAGGAATTGGAGCAATTGTTGACCGCACCAAGCCTTCCTTTTCAAGTGAGCTCAATAGTCTAAATCTATCTCTAAAGAGCCTCCTCAGAATGGATATAGAGACTTATTCTCCAGGAGAGTGCCCAATTTGTAAAGAGGGAATCCCTTTAGAAAAACCCGGGAGTAGATAATAATAGTTCATAGTTCGTAGATTCCGTGAATAATTTCTATGAACTCCGAACTAACAACTACGAACCTGTTTTGAGGCGGAGGATGGCCAGCATACTTCCTTTTCGAGGCATTCTATATAATAGAGAAAAAATAAGAGACCTATCATGCGTCGTTGCCCCTCCTTACGATGTTATTTCCGAGGAAGCACAGGAAAGGTACTATGAAATTAGTGAATATAACGTGATTAGACTCATCCTGGGGAAGGATTTTCCCGGAGACAATCAAGCCAATAACAGATATACAAGAGCGGCCCGGTTCTTCCAGAGGTGGTTTGAGGAGGGAATACTGGTAAGAGATATTTCGCCTTCCATATACCTTTTGGAAGAGGAATATAAATTGAGAGGTGAAGTGTTGAGGGAGGTGGAAGATTCCCCCGGGAAGGAGAAACTTATCAAAAGGAGTGGCTTCATAGCTCTTCTAAAGTTAGAGGACTTCTCTAGGGGCATAGTACGACCCCACGAAGGGACAATGGCTGAGCCAAAGAAGGATAGGTTGAACCTCCTAAGGGCCTGCAAAGCAAACTTCTCCCAAATTTTTGTCAGTTATGAGGACCAAGAAAAAACAATTGATAGATTGTATGAGAGAAAGACAAACCAGCCCCCGGAAATCGACCTTATTGATGGAGAAAATATTAGACATAAGCTCTGGAGAATAGACAGCCAGGAGGCAATTAGCGCGATAGTGGAAGGAATGAGAGATAAGAAGTTATTCATCGCTGATGGGCACCATCGCTACGAGAGCGCTTTGGAGTTTCGAAATGAGTTGAGAAAGAGCAATCCTCGTCACACGGGACATGAAGGTTATAACTATGTGATGTCGTACTTCGTAAATATGGAAAATAGCGGGCTCAGGATTTTTGCCATTCATCGAGCAATCAGAAACTTTGAGGGATTTGACCGGAAAAAATTAGTTACGGGACTGAGAGAATATTTTGAGATAGAAATGTTTACTGAGTTGGAAGAGCTGTTGGTTCAGATGCAAGAGCGGAAGGAAGGACATCAAATAGGAATGTGTACGGGCGAAAAAGAATTCTATCTTTTGAGTTTAAGAGGGCGGGAGGTGCCCGAGAGACTGATCAAAGGGAAAGAGGGGCTTTTTCGGCGATTAGATGTAGCGATATTGCATAATCTAATCATAGAGAAAATTTTGAGAATTTCCCCGGAGAGTCAAGAAGTCATAGCCTATTCGGAAAAAGTCAGCGAGACGGTCGCCAAAGTAAGAAAGGGCTCCCATTGTGTAGCCTTTTTCCTCAAGCCCGTTAGGGTTTCTGAGTTTAAAGCGATAGTTGACGCTGGTGAAATAATGCCCAAAAAGTCAACATACTTTTATCCTAAGTTACTCAGTGGGCTAATAATTAATAAAATTGATTTTCCTGTTCATGTTTAGAACCCCGGCATAGTTGATTTGTAGGCAGAACTAAAATTGTGGAATAGATGGAGATGAAGAAGTTACTGTTAGTTCTGGTTTTTTTGATGGTTAACTCGGTATCAGGTATTTCTCTAAAAGCGACCGAGGTTGAGAAAGA
>Ga0315308_1000342_pt1 | contig 25705 bp, 28 predicted proteins | sample TDP3_MG_FD_203078 | JGI IMG/M metagenome (GOLD analysis project Ga0315308, IMG submission 203078) | Freshwater sediment microbial communities from Lake Towuti, South Sulawesi, Indonesia - TDP3 | ecosystem: Environmental > Aquatic > Freshwater > Lake > Sediment | place: Indonesia: South Sulawesi... | reverse complement strand
GGAATGGAGCTTGAAAAGATCCCCCTCCTCAAGAATGGATATTGGGTTTGTAAATCGAAATTCTCTGCGGGAGCCACATCCGAATATCTTCTGGGTCTGTACTCAATACAAGAAGCAGCAGCCCAGATTCCAGCAACCTTATTCACAGAGTTGGATGACAAGACAGTGTTGGATGCATGTGCAGCCCCGGGCGGAAAAACTGTTCAACTCGCCGATCTGATGTATAACACAGGTGCGATAATCGCTTTAGACATCAAAAAGAGAAGATTGGTGGCTCTGTCAAACCAGCTTGAGCGATGTCGAGTAGTTAACACAGTAGTTTACCAGATGGATGCGAGGCAGGTTTCAGAGCTAAAAGTGAAGTTTGACAGAATACTCTTGGACGTCCCATGCTCAGGCAATTTTGTGATAGACAAAGACTGGTTTGACAGGAGAACAATCAAAGACGTGGAGAAAAACGCGAAACTTCAACGGGAGATATTAGCGGAAGCAACTAAAGTTCTGAAGAACCATGGGGAAATAGTTTACGCAACATGCTCCTTAGAGCCTGAAGAAAATGAACTGAACATCGACTGGGCAATAAGACATCTGAAACTCCAAGTTGAAAAGGTCAACTGTTACGGCGTGGAGGCGTTAACAAACATCTTTGGAAAAAAACTGGACGATTCAATAAAAGACTGCAGGAGGATTTGGCCTGAAAGAACTCAAGGGTTTTTTGTCTGTAAGCTCAAGAAAAGTGCAGATGCATGATTAAGTCTATAAAGTATTTTGTAAACCAATTCAATGCAAACATAAGCCTAGACGAGAATCTAATAGTGAAAAAAGATAACAGATATTTCCTTGTAAGCGAGCATCTCAAGAGACTAATCACGAAAGACTTCTTTTTCGCTGGAACTTACCTAGGAAAAATCAAAAACGGTGAATTCTTTCCAAGTTTCAGCCTACTGAGAATGATTGCCGAAAAGAAGGCAAACAAGATAATTGTTAACAAGAAGGCGGAGTGGCTTTTCATCTGCAGAAGAGACATATTCAAACAAGGAATAACAAGGGTAGTAGGCTCACAAAGAAAAGGCGATTGCTCCCTAATTCTAAACCGGCACGGCGAATGTTTAGGATTCGGCAAAGTACTGTGCAACCTAAACAAAGACAAACGTCGAGTTGTCGTGAAAAATATTTCAGATATAGGAGACTTCCTCAGAAGGGAGATACAAGAGGTCTAGATTATTCTCTGCATTTTATATTTTCTACTATCTTTTCGATCTTAATAGTGCCTTGCTTTCTTTGTGCCAAGTCTCTGATCACGACTGTTCCTTCTTTAAGCTCCCTTTCTCCCACTATTATTGCGTAGTCCATTTTTCGTCTATCTGCGTCTTCCAAGGCCTTCGTTACTTTTCTTCGCATAACCTCAACTTCAACTGGTATGTCTGCTTCCCTAAGCATCTGAGAAATTCTCAATGCCTCAACATTCAGCTCTTCTTTAACAGGAATTACCATGACTGTCTTTTCTTCAGTTTCGTGAGTGACTTTCTGCATCTGCATTGCCAACATTATCCTATCTATTCCATGAGCAACCCCAACGGCGGGTGTCCGTTCTCCGCCAAACAATTCAATGAGCCTGTCATATCTTCCGCCGCCGCCCAGAGCTGTATCCAATTCTGGAGTGTAGACCTCAAAAATAAATCCCGTATAATATTCAAGACCTCTCGCAAAGCCTGCCTCCACAATCATATCGATTTTGCATCTACTTTCCAAGACCAGTTTGAGGATTTCCTGCAGGTTTTCTGCTGCAGACACAGCTTTTTCGTAGCTCTGAACAAATTCTTCTATCTCTTCTAGGGTCTTGAAAATCTTGCGGTCCTTTAGCTTCACCAATTTTTGAAGAATTCCTATGCATTTTTCTGAAGCACCCGAATCCGCAACAAGCCCAAACGCTTCATCGTATTGTTTCTTGTCCATTAATTGAAGAATTTGGGTTTGCATATTGTCATCTAAATTTTCTTGAGTCAATATTCCCTTTAGGACTCCAACATGCCCGACTTTGAAAACATGATTCTTCAGTCTCGCAGCTTTCATTAAGCTGTTCGTCAGCATTAGTATTTCAGCATCGGCTTCAGGCTTGCTTGAACCAATCAACTCGTAGTTTGATTGCCAAAACTCTCTGAAGCGTCCTCGCTGTGGTTCATCATACCTGTAAAGAGGACCTACACAAAAAAGCCTAAATGGTCTTGGCTCGTTTTTCAGAGTTGTTGCAACAAGCCTAGCTACAGAAGCTGTGAACTCTGGTCGCAAAGCAACCATGCGTTCGCCTAGATCTTTGAAGGTGTACATACGCGAACGAATTTCTTCGCCAGATTTAGCTGCTAAGAGCTCGTATGACTCTACAACAGGGGTAATAATTTCCTTGTATCCATAAAGTTCAGCGACTCTCCTAGCTTGGCTTTCGACATATTTCATCATTTTGGCTTCTTCGGGAAGAAAGTCCCTCATCCCACGAACAGTCTTGAAAGCTGACACGGTAGCCTATCCTCATTTTAGGGTAAATTGCGAAACTGAGTAGTAAACTATTTCTCCTCTACGGTTCATAACGGCCAAAATCAGCTCTTTTTTGAGACTTTGACTTCGCATCAAAACGTCGGTTAGATCTTCCAGCGAAATTGGTTTTCCCTCCTGAATGTTTAAAACTAGATACTTAGCTGTGTCTTTACTGTATTCTCCTCGTTCATAAACTCGAAAGTCGACGCCTAAACCGAAACCTTCTCGGACAACATAACCACGGCTTCTTAAATCGCGATAAGACAAATATTTGGCCCAAGCACTTTCATCAATGTTTTCATAACATTGCAGAAGTTTTTGGAAATCAACTTTGACGCCTTTTTCGTCTTCAACCTCCAGCATCCCCTTATCAAAGAGATAGAGAGCCTCATAAAAAGTAAGCAAAAGCTCATTGTTTTCGGACACTCCGTATCCTCTTGAGGAAAGTTCGTCCACGTCTGGCTTTTCAGAAACTCGAACTCCCTTCTTCTCAAGCAACCCTTTGATCCTAAGTTCAGAGCGGTTAGATGCTTTCTCTTTACTTTTGCTCATTTAAATCATCATCCGGAACTAATCTAAGTCCCTACCTATGATACTTTGGTTCTAAAGCTACTGAAAGCCTCCTTATATAAAATGCCGCTTTCACAAATGATGGCTGTCACAAGTTCCAGTGGGGTTATGTCGAAGGCTGGATTTAGAACGTCTACACCTTTCGCAGCAATACGCTCTGAACCTACATGGGTGATTTCTTCGGGTTTTCTTTCTTCAATAACGACATCTGTCGATGTATGCGTCAAGTCGAAGGTTGACCTTGGGGCTGCGACAAGAAATGGTACGCTGTGTTCTTTGGCTAAAACTGCAATGGTGAACGTTCCAATTTTGTTGATGACAGCGTCTTGAACTATTCTATCGGCTCCTACTATAACCTGGTTGATCAGTCGCTTGTACATAACGTAGCCAACCATGTTATCGGTAATCAAAGTTACTGGTATGCCATCCCGTTTAAGTTCATATGTAGTTAGCCTTGCCCCTTGTAATTTCGGACGAGTCTCGGTAGCAATGACTCTGATCTTTTTGCCTTGTTCCCAAGCGGCTCTTACTATACCTAAGGCTGTGCCGTACTCAACCGTAGCTAGGGCACCAGCATTACAATGGGTCAGAATAACATCGCCACCATGAATAAGCTCGGCGCCATACGTTCCAATTGAACGGTTCGCTTCTGCATCCTCGTCGGCTATTTTCTGCGCCTCTTCGATGACAAAGGCTTTCAACTTGTCAGCGTTTCCGTGAAAGCCTTTTGCCTTTTCGAGAATTCTATCTATTGCCCAAAAAAGGTTAACAGCCGTGGGTCGTGTCTGTCTTAAAGTTTTTGCTGCTTTCTCCAACTCGTTAATTAGTTTCTCTCTGTTCTCGAGTTTTGAATGATGGGCTGCCAAAGCTAAAGCGAAGGCTGCAGCTGCCCCTAAGAGGGGAGCGCCCCTTATTTTCATGGTGTTTATCGCTTCGGCTACGTCATTGTAGTTTCTCATCTCGAGAATCTCTAAATCATGCGGAAGCTTCGTTTGGTCTATTGTTTTGACTGTTCCGTCGCGCCACTCTATAGTTCGCGTTTGCACGATTTCTAAACCTCAGTAAACCGTTTATGCCACAAACGGTATAAAATTTTGTTAGAAAGTGAGAGAAAGGCATGAAAAGGGAAAATCTGAAGGCTATTGTTGAAAATTTTGGAAAGAGATACTCTGAAATTTTAGGTATAAACCTTTTAGAAATAAAAGGCGAGGAAATTTTCAAGTGGTTTTTGGCTTCTATACTGTTCGGGGCGCCTATAACAGAAAACTCTGTAATCAAAACCTACAAGTGCTTTCAAAAATACAATGTCTTAACACCTGAGCATATTCTCGAATTAGGGTGGGATGGACTGGTCAGAATCCTAGATGAAGGTAGCTATACACGCTACGACTTCAAAACAGCTGATAAGCTCCTAGAAGTTATGCAAAACCTCATACAGAAGTACAATGGAAGCCTCACCGTTCTCCACAATGAAGCCTCTAGCTCGTATGATTTGGAACAAAAGTTGAAGAATTTGGGAAAAGGAATAGGAGACGTAACTGTAAGCATTTTTCTGAGGGAGCTACGTGATGTCTGGCAAAAAGCCGATCCGAAACCTACAAGTCTTGTCATCCTCGGGGCGGAAAAGCTTGGAATTGTAAGGAAAGAGGGAGCGGGAGACGCCTTAAAGCAGTTAAAGGATTTCTGGGCTGAAAATATGGTTGAGGGAAAATCCTTCATCAATTTTGAAACAGCTTTGTTTAGATTGGGTAGAGATTTTCGTGGGAAGGCTAAAGGGAGCTATTTGGCAAGTTAATAGTGGGTGCTTAAACCCAGGGGTGTCTTGACGTAAGTGATGACTTCTATGGGGCATTCTCCAGAAAGCTTCAGTTTCTTCTTCCATTCGTCTCCAACGGCTATAAGCGAGAAAACGCCTGAAATTTCAGCCTTCGCTTTACGAACTAAATTAACCAATGCGGCTTGTGTTTCGCCGGTCTTGATCATGTCATCCACGATTAGAACGCTGTCCCGTTTCTTGATTACATCTTTTGGAATGTAAAGGGTCATGGTTACTCCTGAGTCTCTGAGCGCGTATGTTTCCTCGAGAAATGCCTTGACTCCAACTTCTTTGCCTCTTTTTGCTATCACGATGTTGACTCCAAGGGCGTTTGCAACCATGGTGGCTAGGGGAATACCGTCTACAGCTGCTGACAAGACTTTTGTTACGCGTCTTCCAGCAAAATTTGCGAGGGCGTGATTGGCTGCCTGTTGAAGAATGTTAAAATCGCCAATAATTTCAGTATTGTCAAAGTATCCTTCTTCGTCAAATTTTATTCTGCTACGAAGTTCTGTCTCCAAACCTACGATTTTTGTTAATACCTTCCAAAGTTGTTTCGCTCTTGCAGTATTTGGTAAGACATGTCCTTTTGCGTATCTACTTAGAACGGTTACGGGTAAACCTGTTCTAGAGGCTAATTCACGATATGTAATGTTTCTTTTGTATTTCGCCGTTCTGAGCAGTTCAATGGTCATTAGGCGAAGTTTTAAATCTTCTGCGTGGGTGCTCATAACGATCCCTTATACATCGATAAGTTAAACATGAAAGTGTTTAACATCTATTATTGCATTGGTAATTTAAAATTTCCGTTCGTAAAACGAACAAGGTGGCGCACACAGCTGTAAGTTTAGTTTAGACGATGAGTGGCTTGCTCATTTGTTGCAACAAAAGCAGAAAACAATTGTTGCAACAATTGGCGTGACCTAAATATTTCAGTCGGAGAGTAGTGTATTGAGTATTTTTTGTAAGTAGATTCAAGTTCCAGAATTGAAGAAACTTCGTTAGGGGTCTGTCTGTACTATAGTGTTCACTATCGCCGCTGGTTTAGTGGACACTATTGATCTGAATATTTGAAACTTGGAAATAGAGATAACAGTCTTTGAAACTGGACTAACATTTTCTTTGTGGGGATAATATCTAAGAGCTACAAGAACTGAAGAAAAAGGAAATCGGCGGAACCCCAAATCCACTTCATCTTCTAGGACTTTTTGAACCTTTTCCTTTGCTTTTGGCGGGTCCGCTGGGATTTGAACCCAGGATCTCCGGCTTTCTTCGGCCTAGCCGTAGAAGGCCGACGCGCTTTTTGGTTTGAATCTTGTCCAAGCTGCGCCACGGACCCGTAAGACTTCATAAAAAATGTTGAACATAGTTTTATCTCCATTTAGCTTATCTAATCGTTTCTATTCTATGTAGATGGCTGGGCGATATGGTTTGGCTGCGTGAGCTCTCTTCTTTGGATCGTATCGTTTTGGGTCTTTCTCACTGTAGAAACGGATTTCCGCCTTCAGCTCCCGCTCGAAGAAGCCTTCAGCTTCTTTCAACGCTTGGTCTTCATCTATGACCCCGACTTGGATCAGTCTTTGTTTTTCTTCGTCAGATGTGCGGTTAACCTCGTCGACAATCTTACTCAGGAACTCTGCCACTTCTTTAGCCCTTGCCTTTAGATCAGGGTCTTTCAGCAATTCTCTAATCAAATCGCTTTGGACAACCTTTGCTGAAAGGGATCTTTCTAGTGCTTTTATATAGGTTTTCCATTTCCATGGGGCAGACAGATAATAGCATATCTTCTTTGGCGCTATACCCGTTGCCTTAATGATGTTTAGTGTATCTTCCAGCATACCTGCGATTAATGCTTCGCTTTTCTCTGCTTTGATGTCGACTTTTGTTTCATCTGGCGTAGGCCACGAGGTTAGCGAGATGAAGCCTTTTTCTCCCATCATCTCCCACATTTCTTCACATATGTGAGGAGCAACGGGGGCTAACATTCGGATTTGAGCATCTATGACTTCGTCAGATATATGGGCTATGACTTTTTTTCTTTTCATTTTTTCTTTTTGGTCTGTTATTCGCCTTTGATACCACTGGAAGTCTTGGTCTAATTCGTATAAAGTGGTGTGTATGGCCTTGCGTATGGCCAACTTGTTCATGGCTTCGGTCGCTTTTCTAATATGCTCTTGCAGGCGACTCAGCATCCACTTGTCTATTGTTGTCAACGATTTCTCTGAAGCCTTTCTTCTGCGTCGAGTTTTAGCAGCCTCAGCAACGAATCTGTAAAGGCGTTCTATTCTTTCACGCATAGATTTAGCCACTGGAGGACTGAATTCCGCATCTTGCAACAGTTCAGCCGTCGCAAGAACACTCAGCCGCAACGTATCCGCTCCAAACATTTTCAAAGCTTCTCGCAAGGGAATTATGTTCCCAAATGATTTGCTCATTTTTACACCCTTCATCATCACGCTGCCGTTGGTGACAATTTGGCGCGGCCATAACTCTTCGCCAAATATTGCCGTGTGGTTGAATATCATGAATGTTAGGTGGTTGGGAACCAAATCGCGTCCAGAGTGTCGACTATCTAATGGATAAAAGTATAGGAATTCATTGCGCATCTGTTCCAAGATTTTGACGTCCAAATTGGCTTTTTCGGCTATTTCAATGGCGTTTCCAATTCCAAGGAAGATATGGTCAAGAACATCGTCCGCTAACTGGATCGGTTGGATTTTGTACTCTCTGATGTATTTGATCATTGTGTAGTAAGCCATGTAAATGGTAGAGTCGGATAAGGATTCAATGATCCACTCTGGGTCCCAAGGAAGCCGAGTGCCCATTCCAGATTTTCTGGCGCATGCCTTTTCGTGCAACCAATCTATGACGTAGTTAAATTCCGCGCGTAGTTCGTCGGGCAATATTTCCATTCTATCCAAGTTTTTGTGAGCTAATGTCTTCCACTCTGGCTTTCCATAGTCAATGAACCACTGATCCTCAAAGATCTTCACTATGCATTCTGTGCCGCAGCGGCAGAAGACTGGTCTGTTGAGTAGCTCATACATGCTGGTAGCCTTGCCTTCTGAGAGCAGGTCTTGCTTGACTTTTTCTTTTGCCTGAGCTACGGACAGACCAAAGTATTTACCCGTGTTTTCCTTCATTTTGCCGCTGTGAAACTCGTGTCTATAGACTTCCTTTGTTGCACCCTCTAGCTTCGGATCTGATTGATCTTGGATGTTCATTCTTTTGATTACGTCGCCCGCTGGAATTTCTGAATACCCATGAACTTCGATTAAGGATATTGGCTTGACAGAATCTATGGCTTCAGCTGTTAATCCATACTCTTTCAGTTGTGATGGCGCTTTTCTAAGATTTTCTAAGGCAATATAATCATAGGGGGCATGTCCTGGAACAGACATGACAACGCCTGTAGCATTCTTTGGATCAACGAAATCTGCTGGTAGCACAGGAATGTCACTTCTCGTTACAGGGTTTTCAACATACTTTCCGATGAACTCTTTTCCTTGAAAGGTTTCCAAGACTGTAACCTTTCGGCTTAGATGGAGCAGCTTTTCTACGCTATCTTGGCTGGCTATCCATTGTTCACCATCGACAAGAGCTTTTACATACCTAGCCTTGGGATTTAACCAGATGTTTGTTACGCCAAAAACTGTTTCTGGCCGCAGAGTTGCCGTGGGAAGAACCCAGTCTTGGTGTTTGAATTTTATCAGTGTGAACTCGCCTATTTCGGGCTCCACGTCTCCTACTGTATCGTGTTGGCCTACTGGATTTCCATCTTTTGGGCACCAGCCTACTGGGTGGCTTCCGCGTGTGATGTATCCGGCTTGGTGGAGTTTTTGGAATTGCCATTCTATGAAGCGGTTGTAGTGGGGGTCGATTGTTGTGAACTCGCGTCTCCAGTCGATGGAGTAGCCTATCTCTTTCATTCCGCCCTTGATTTCTTCGTGGAAGTAGCGGGCCATAGCAAGCGGGTCGGTGAATTCTTTTAACTTTTCTTTGGGGATTTTGTAGACGTTGATGAAGTCGTCGATTAGGTCTGTGTCGTTGTCTGCTAGGCGTTTTGACATGGCTAGAACTGGTGTGCCAGTGTAGTGAAATGCCATGGGTAAAAGCACGTTGTAGCCGCGCATTCGCATGTATCGAGCATGCATGTCAGCCATTGTATAGGTTCTTGCGTGGCCGATGTGTTGTGGAGAATTGGGATATGGGTAAGCTACGGTTGTAAAGTATTTTGGCTTTGTGGGATCTGGGTCTGTCTCGAAAATCCTTGCTTTTTCCCAGCGCTTTTGCCATTTTTCTTCAATCTGTTTCAAAAATTCCATAAAACTTTCTGAACTGGTTTGAGGGATATTAAAGGTTTTGTCTTTATGGATTGAGAACGCAGTCCCTCATATTTGACACCGTAGAGTAATCTGTGCAAACATGCTTTAATCCTTTACTACGATTTTTAACCTATTTTCCATTTTTAAGAGTGAGTGACCGAAGGCCCTGTAGACACATCATTAAGGTGAAAGTGCTTTAGCTGTATTCTCTGAATGTGTAGTTGCATTTCGTGCAACGCAAGAACTGTGTGGAGGATTCATCTGCCCCTCTTGTCTGCACTTGCCAAACATAAGCCAAATTGTTTCCGCATTTAGGGCACTCCATTCTGACAGTAGGTAGTGTGCGCAGTTTCTGCTCCTCCTTACCTATTACAGCTACGAGTTGCTGCGGATTATGCTGTATAACCTTTGCGACCTTTGGCTCGACCTTCTTCCCCGATTCGCGCTTTCTGTAGCCGCATTTAGGACAAACAAAAACCACCGATGCCTCTTTGCGCGTTTTTCCCTTCCTTGGTTCGATACGCGAGCCGCATTTTGGACAGAATTCCATAGCTTGATACTCCGCTATCCGTCTGCTTTCCCTTAACATTGTCCCTTTTAAACCTTTTCTTGTTACAATAAAGATTGAGGCTAAGCAAAACTAATTCCAGAGGCAATAAGATGTGCAACGCGTAAGGCTTCAGGAATATTGCTGCGAGTAGAAGTTAACCGAAGGATTTTTTTCGCGTCATCTTCAAATACTCCGGAGATCTGCATGCAAACTTTCTCACTTTCGTTTCTAGTTAACACTTCAAATATCTCTCCAGCATTGAGGACCGCCTTCCACCGCTCTTCACTTTTCGGCAGATTCTTGAGGGCCTTGCGAATTTCTGAAAAATCCGGTTCTTCGCGTGTAACCGCTATGACAGGAAGTTTTGTTTCAGCATTCAACTCTTTGATGTCAACAATGTTGAAACCTGCAAACGTCACTCCATTAAGCATTATGATCCTTAACTGTTTGTAATGAGGCGAGTTAACGATCATGGATACTAATTTATCTGTGGCGTCAAATCCATCCACTTCTACTCTTGTGTGCATCACGCCGTCAAGCCAATGTCCCCCGCGAAAAACAACTCCAACAACTGGTACCAGACTTTTCACGTGAGGAGTAAATATGCCGTCATCAACTCCCAAAACACGAATTTCAGGTTTAATGACTCTGAATTTTTGGCAAGACAAAATTGTCCCTCAACAATGTCACGAAACATAAGGGAAGAGTCATTATAAGTGTAACGATACCTTCTGTTCCATTGGGAGCAGGTTCTTCATAAAGCACACAGCGCACTGATTCCCTTTAGCATCCGCGCTAACTAAGCACGACCTGCTTCTCATGTGATAACACTTCTTGGCGAATCCTATCTTTAGTATACCCAAAAACTCCGAGTAAGGTTTCGCCACTGGAGATAAGCATGTCCAAGTATTTTTGAACATCGTAAGGGGTTTTAGGTTTAATCAACTCAGCAGCTAAGACCCTTTGTTCCGCAGCTCTGCGTTTGGAGTCAATAATTATGTATCGAACAGTTCGGCCAGCAGAAACATCAAAACCTGCCTTTTCCAACTGTTTTGCCGCAATGGCCTGGAAAACATCATGACTGTACCCTGAGGGACACTTTGATAGTCTTTTCGTAATCAATAAGTCCTGAACACTAATTCGGCTCGAAGTCAATCTTCCTGCGTATTCCCTTAAAACACTGAAGGCTATCGTAATTTTAGCTAAGAAGTCTTCGAAATCCAGAGACTTAGCAAGCACCTTTATCACTTTAATCTGAGCTTCGTTTATAAAATTAGGTGTATCTCCGCGCCTTGCCTCAATGCCTCTCATCTTGATCTTGCCATTCTCAAACACACCGTAGTACCTGTTCAAAACAGGAATACCTTCTAAGGTCTTTGATGGTAGAAAAACGATCCACCGATATTTTCCCTCAACATTCAAAGGAACACCAATAGCGCTGGATACTTCATTGCAAAATTCGACAACCTCTTTCGGGGAAAACCCAGTCTTCTTCAGCCATAACGAATCAACAATACCGTGAATAACTTCAAACCCGTGTTCCTCAGCCATTCTCGATGTCTTCAGCAAAGCGTCACGGGCAAAAGCGCAAACGGCAATGTGTGCATCAACCTTTCCAAATCGGGCATTCCTATAACCCAGATACCCGAAACAAGTAACCAAAATCCATTTGAGAGCAGCTTGGCGCATGTCATACGCATATCTACGCCCCTCATCTGCAACCTCTCCCATCAAACTCTTATACCTAAAGCGTTTCCTTAGGAGCAAATCTAAAGTCTTAGGAACAATACCGCGCCTCTTCACGCAAATGTTGTACCCAAGCTCAGGAACCCTAAGCTTAGAGCTTGGACAGCACTTGCAAAGAACTGTTTCGGCCGAAATGTTACGTGTTAGCATCAACACTGGAAACATAGAGGCAAAATCAACTTCTATTACATCTATGTGAAAACCAAGTTTTGGCTCAAACACAAATCCGCCACGATCAGCAACAAGCAGTTCCCATGCAGACTTGAAAGATTCGGGTTCCCGTTTCTTCCACGGTATAAGGATTTCATCCTTCCAAGCGGTGTAAAGCTGCAAAGAAGACATTATACTTCCAATAGAAGCCCTGGCAGATATATGAAGCGGAACCCGGCATGTCCTAGAAACCTCAACCAAACCCTCCAAGCCGCAGGCAGTATAGATAAACGTGTTATCCACATCAATATGAACCCGGCCATAGAGCCTACGCATAGGCGCTTTATGATAAACCCTACCGTAGGAAAAGAAAGTCCTTCCACCAGTTTTCTTAGCCTTTAGCGGAACATTCTCCCTGCTCAGAACGAAGCGGTCTAAAACACCATTGACAAACGCTCGGTAGGCCAAATAGGGAAAGAAAAACGAGTCTCCACCATGAGTGCAAATAAGGTCTGGATCCTCTTCCTTAATAGTTTTCACAAGTTCCAGAATCTTGTCCTCTTCGCTTCCCTCACTGATAAGGATAGTCTTATTGCCATATTCCAGCGATACACTATCTATTTTATCAGTAAGTCTCTTAAGTGCACTTTCTGCTTTGATGTTCACATCAAGCCGCACTGAACGGAACGGTGGAATATCATATTCACAGTTTTCAACAGAGTCAAGAATATCATAACTAAGCCTGTTTCCAGAGTCAACAACCATAACACGAGCCAACGGAAAAATGTCCTTCTCATATAGATAGGCCTGTGCAACCGGAACATCAACATTGTATAGGCGGAACTTCTCATATCCGCCCATCCTAAGGATCTTTCTTGCAAAAAAAGAGGCTCTACTATAATCGCTCATGTCAATTTCCAAAACCTTCTTCTTGGAGGCTTCCATAAAATCCGCATACTTTTCAACAAAACGCCAACCAGCAATAGATTTACTATCCCTAATTTTTTCGGCTAGACTTTTCAGGTCCGACAGATTTCCTGAAACATAAATTCTGTGAATAAACTTGTCAAATAGCTTGACCCGCTCTCCGTTTTCAGTGATAATCCACACTGTCACTTCGCTAGGGCCAGAAGGATAAACATCAAACAACCAGCCCCGAACAGCCTTAAGTTTGATGAAGTTGTTTTTCCAGTCGCTCAATGCTTTCCCTAATCTCCATCAATTCCTTCTGTTGATTAAGCAAAATCGACATGAACATAGCCTCAGCTAGTATGGGTCTGGTCGCCATGCCGCCGGCTGACGCGTAGATCCTACAAGCACTCATCATTTTGTCGAAGGCTTCAAGGTCCTTACCTCTCAAGGCTTTTCGAAAGCCTTCCCAGTGACCAATCTCCCCTTCTAAAGCTTGTCTGTAAGATGGAACAGTCCTTCCCATAGTTTACACCTCCATGAAAGCTGTTAAAGGAGTATAATCTGTAGGGAAATCTATTGTAAACTGTTTGGAACGTGGATGAGCCTGTAAGATAAAACTCAAAATGCTTCCAGTTTTCTTAAGCCTAACCAAAACATTCGACCTTCCAAACAAAACGGCCTCAAAGAACAAGCCCCGCCTAGACCTTCTTCCCGGCAGATAGCTCGTCGCCACAAGGGTTTGTTTTTTTGCTGCAATCTCTGAAAGTTTTCCGCAAACCTTCATGAACAGATCTTTTGCCTCGGTTTTAGGAATATCCCTATCGAAAAATAAAGAAGTTGTATCTGAAACAACCAAGAGTTTAGCTTTCTTTCTATGTAAGAACGACTCAAGCTCTTCTAAAATCAAAGATGAAAGTTGATAAGCAGTAAACGCCCTTGAAACATAAATTTTCTCCAACACAGTCCTCGAATCCAAACCATAACTGCGGGCAATTTCAGCAGTCAAATATGGATTGAATGAGTTACCACCATCAACAAAGGCAACAGAAGAGCCTAAACCGCCTTTTTCTGGTGGTAGCTCTGCACGGACACACAGAACGAAAGAAATGAAAGAAACCGCATCTCCATAAAAAACGACAAAATCTCCAGGCTCAAAACCTGGAAAAAGATCATCCAATACTGAAACACCGAGGGAGAGACGTCTAACCTTTTCAGCTCGCAAAACAGACAAGACAAATTCCCCAAGCTTCAAGTATAAAAACGAACAAAACCAAATAAACGTTTGCCAAAAAAGCACTCCTTAATACCGAGGGAGAGGTAAGTTAAAATAACGTGCAATTCAGATTGCGAGAGGACGCGTTTTGAAAGAGTATCTTATTGGCACGGGCGGATGGGCATACTTCCAAGTTCCGGGGCTCCATCCTTTAGTGGCGTATTCCAAAGCGTTCAACTTCGTGGAAGTAAACTCTACGTTCTATCAAATACCCTCCTTGAAAGAAGTGGAAACATGGCGCAAACTCGTTCCGCCTGACTTCCAATTCACAGTAAGAGCTCACCAAACAATAACGCATAAACACAAGCTTCAACCAACGCAAGAGGCGCTTGAAACGTTTGAGAAGATGAAACAAATATGCACAGTCTTAAACGCGGTCATCTTACACCTTCAGACTCCACCCTCTTTCACATTCACGCAAAACTCAATTGATAAACTTCGCGACTTTCTATCCTCAATAAACCTCGAAGGATTGCGACTCGCCCTCGAAGCAAGAGGTGTTGCTTCTTCCAAGCTACCGTCTGAGCTTCTAAAAACGATGCAAGATCACAACGTTATTCATTGCGTTGACCTTTCAAGAGACGAAATGCCAGCCTACGAATCTGGCATACTTTACTCCAGATTTTTTGGAAAAGGAAACCACAATGTATATCAGCCAACAGACGAAGAACTGAAAGCAATAGACAAGAAAGCCTCAAGTGGAAAATTCGAAAAAATAATCCTAAGCTTCCACTTTGTCAGAATGTACAAAGATGCTGCTAGACTTAAGATATATAAGCAAACAGGCAAATTTCCAAGGATTACGAAGTCCATTGGACTCTCATCTTTGGAAGAAGTTCTGAAAGAGGATACGAGGTTTCCGACCACAAAAGAAGAACTGGTTCGTCATCAAGGATGGAAACTCTTTGACCTAACCGAGGAGAAGAGGATACATGCCATGGAGTTTCTGCAGAAGCTACAAGAACGAACATATGAAAATATTAGCGATGTCATGGATGCGTTACACTCGAGAATAGGGTGATGACTTTGGGTGTAGGTCTTGACAAGCTTTTTCTTGGCACATCAGGATGGAGCTATAAAGATTGGGTGGGTCCATTCTATACAGAAAAGGACAAGAGCATGCTCCACGCTTACACGAAAGTCTTCAAGACTGTTGAAATTGATTCTACGTTTTATAGATACCCATCCAAGGGCACTGTTATGGGGTGGGTTAAGTATTCGCCAGAAGGCTTTGTCTACACAGCTAAACTTCCAAAACTAATTACTCATGAGAAGAAACTAGACTTAACAGAAGGCATAGAAGAAGATTTGCAGAAATTCATAGAACTTATTGAACCTCTATACCTCAGCGGGAAACTTGGCTGCATACTCATCCAGCTTCCACCAAAATTTGATAAGCCAAAAGAACTGGAAGATTTCTTCAAGGCACTTCCAACCCACGTAAGATTCGCTGTGGAGTTTAGAGCCCCATCATGGATGAAAGCGGAAACGTGGAGTCTGCTTGAAAAATATCACGTGGCATACACAATAGTCGATGAGCCCTTACTTCCCCCAGAGATACACATAACATCAAACATAACCTATTTCCGATGGCACGGGCATGGGACAAGACCCTGGTATAATTACCGATATCGTGTTGAAGAACTTGAGCCGTGGATTCCTAAAATAAGGGAAACCTCTGAAAAGGTGGAAAAGGTGTATGGATACTTCAATAACCATTATCATGGCTACGCAGTCGAAAACTGCCTCCAAGTTCTTGAAATGTTGGGAGTTTTGACACTGGAACAGATTGGAGCCAAAAAAAACGTTCAAAATTATTTCAACATGCCAGCCAAGGTCAAAGAGTCCACGTTGGAAGCATTCGTTGAACCTAAAGAGATGAGCTTCGAAAGCCTATTGCGGTCTTTCATCGATTCTGAGAGATTGAAAAGAGCCCAACGCATCGAAGACAATGAATTAACAATACAGCAGGAAACAGACGACGAAATAAAGGCTATAATAAGAGACTACCACATAACCATCAACCTCTCCGATCGCGTGGTTCTGCACGACTGCGCAGACTGGAGCAAAGTGCTACCAAACAAGCGGTTCTGCAAACACCTAGGCAAGTTACTGCTTTCGTTAGACAGGGAGAAAGCCTCAAACATTCTCAGGCAAATCCACACAAACAAGGAAGCGTGGGGATTTAAACCATACACAGAGCTGTAAGAGCTCATTTAAAGAGGCGTGTGTTGTAGACAGGCTAAGAGGAGTTCCCTTACTTCAGTACAAGGCCTAACATGCATCAAACCGCGGGCGCTCTAACACTTTCAAAAATTAGAAAAACTCGGCTTAAAGCTAACACCAACCAAAAAGTAATACTAGATCCCAACGACGACTATCTACTATGCTGATTCAGCTATGGCTTTCGCCACATGCTTTATGAAGCCGCATTTCTCTGCACTCCATATTTCTATTCCTGTGTCTTCCTCGTTTCCTGTTTAACATCGCCAAAAAGCGCTACATGAAACAAGCCCAAACATACATATATGGCTCCAAATGGACAGGCCACAACTATTAGGCAGGCATATAGACAAAAGATACATTATAAACTTGACGAAGACTTAGAATAATCCGGAGAGGCCATGCTTTGAGAAAGCTCGGTAGAACATTCTCTTTCTTAAGAACCTATACAAACCTAACGCAAGTGTTAACGGACCATAAACTGGCGTCCCTAGGAGATACATACACAAACTTTGCTTACTCGTTAGCCTTATCGAATAGAAGGGGGGAGCCTTCAGGCTCAAAAGTCAAGGGAAGCGTGCTGGCGGAAGCAATTAAAAAAGCGGGTTTGAGGGAGTACATGCCGTCAAGAATGACTCGACATATGCTGGCTGATGCCGCCGAGGCACTAATAGTTTATGCGTGGCTTTATAACTACGTCACACTGGATGAGACCGTGTCAGTGATGGCAAGGACCGATGAACTAGTTGAAGGCTTGATCCAACTGCTCACAGCAATAAAGAACCGACTTAGATTTTCTTGAGGGCTTTTTCAAGTTCTTGGCTGAAATCCTCGTTCAACTTACGCGCTTTTTCCACAGCCTTTCTCAAGGCTTCTTCAGGTTTCAACTTGCCTTTTGTCCGAACATAGATTAGGGGACTTGAGGCTAAAGGGTGCGGTATGTCATAACCAGCTAAGTTTACGTTTTCTTCATCCAAGAGTCTTTTTTGAACAAGATTACAGAGGCTATGTCCAACGCCTTCAACCTCTATTTCAAGCTCGTTGGAGGTTTTCTTCAATACCTTAATTTTCATTCACAAAATCTCCTTTTCAAATTATATCATTCCTTTTCCGTAATCCACTGCAGTTTTGCGTTTTTCAATTTTTCCGCATCTTGCACAACGCATACCTTGTCGTTTTGGTTCAAGCATATAGCCACATTGTGAGCAGAAGGCGTAGACTACGCCTAGATTCTTATCTTTGGTGGATAAGTGGTAAACTCTGTTCTTTTCGCTGATCACATCAGCTCTAATGATGTCGCCGGGTTTGCACACATCAAACATAGAGTCAACATACCTCAATTGCACATCAGAAATATGCAGGATCCCCGTGAAGACCCCTGAGAGTTCTTTGTCGCCTATTTCGAAGATTCTCACTCCAGCGTTCTCAGCCTGAACATTTGAAATTTGTCCTAAGACTATTGATCCGACTTTAGGAATTCTTGCTCCACGAACTAAGGGATAAACCGAAACTCGCTTATTCAGAAAGTCAAGCAAGGCTCGGCCGACAATCTTAGAGTAGATAACCCCATCCTTTACGTATGTTCCCGCATCTGGAATAAACTCCTCGATTACGCCTAGACGTTCACCTGGAAGAACCAAATGGCCGCTTTTTTGTTCAGAGGACTGTGAACCCATCTAAATTCCCTTTTGTCATTTAAGTTATGCAGTCAAACTCTTATGTTAAGTGAGACTCAAACATTCGCCAAAGATATATGTACTTTTCTACGCCTCTGAATAAATCTTTTGATTCGCCCGCAAATTAGAAATTGAGTTTAGGCATTCGAAACATAAGCCATGTTCTGCCCAGCAATTTCTAGGCGAACAATATTCTAGTTCCACAATTTTTCATTGTCTTTCTATGACGTATAGATCGGCTATGAATTCGTGTTTTCTTTTCGTGTGAAAACGAAACATGTGCGGAATTGTCATTACCATAGCGTAAACAGCTTTGATTTCTCCACCACGTCTTTCAATAAACTTTTCCAGGAAAGGTAAAGGAGCTACTCGCTCGATGCGGGTCTTGCCAGCTCTTAGTTTTTTGATCAATGTCTTATCTTTGCGTAGGCTCTTGTGAAGCGAATAAATGACTTGGCCCGTTTCTAAGGCTTTTTCCAAGAATTTTCTGTCAGCCTTTCGTTTTTGTACGCCGAATGGTGGATTCTGTAGAATATTGTCAAAGTTTCCATTGACAGCGTCTATGTCAGCCGCGATCCATTGTGTTTTTTCTTTTAAACCTGTCCTTACAGAATTTTCAATCGCCACTTTTACTGCCGTTTTGTCTATGTCCACTCCAACAATATTCTTTGCACCTAAGAATGCTGCGCCTAGGGCTAGTCTTCCGGTGCCGCATCCTAAGTCCAAAACTGATTTACCGATGATATCGTTATGCGTGTAGGCTGCTATGTATAGCATTGTTGCCGCAACGTCAGTTGGGATCGTGTATTGTTCAAGGCTTGGTTTGGGAGATGGATGATGTTTGACCTGTGAAAGCAACATCTCCAAGTCTATTTTTCGAATAATCCTTTTCTGCATAGCTCCTCCCAAGATAGCTCGCCAACAACCACCAAGGCTTCATTTACAGTCAGCACTGGCTTTTGGAATTTTGAAGCGTCGTCAAGGGATATTCTTGGACAGGCAGTGTTCACATAAGCGTCTACTGTGGGAAATTCCATAAGCACTTCGGGGATAACTTCTCTAACAGCGAAAAGAGATACCGTCTTTCCGTTTTCTTCAAGTTTATGCTTTACATGGAAAGCTTCTTCTATCCTTTTCTGGCCATGTTTCAGTCCAATCAAAACCGCAAAATTCTTCGCTTTCCTAGCTTCTTCAATGCTTGCCCAGCGCTGTTTGATTACTTTTTCAACTTCTTTATCAATACAATATGCTCTTTTCTCATAGGGATCGGCAACTATTGTTGGCTTCGAAGTCGATAGGGCTACTCCCAAGGCGTGAAACTGCCCGCCACCAACAAAGAGGAAGGCGTCAACATCTTTGGTTATTGATTGAGCGTTGCTGTAATCGCATCCAACTATTTGCCCTGGATAATTTAAACGTCCAGTGTCGCCTATTACAACTGTTTTTCCTGCGCGGAGTAGAATTTCTCTGATGTCATCAAGGGTCTGTACATGCTGAACTGTGGTGGCTAAACCTATCTTGTGCCATTTTCCCAACATAGGTAAGGCTTTCTCAACTGCGTCGTTCACATTGACAGTTGCCCTAGCTTCAACGTAAATTGTTGGGACTCGTTCATACCTTACCAGTCTGGAATGCCCGTAATGAATTATTAAGTCTAGGCCTAGACTTTCGGCTTCTGCTGTTGCCAAGTCGCATGCGCCATAGCACGGGTCTGCAGAAACTATAGGTAGCGCACCAAATTTTTCAATAGTCTTTGCTAAGCGTGGGGCTTCGGGCTTTAAACCTTCAGGGAGTTGAATTAAGACGCGCTTGGCTCCGAGTTTAAGTATTTCCTGTTTCACTCTTTCTTCTTCAAAATCGAAATTCTTCATGCAAGCACACCCGAAATGTTATTTTGATTTAGGATTGCATTGAAGGAGAGTAAAAAGGAAACGAGTATGCTACTGTTCTACTGCCCATTCCCAATCTTGTTTTGGTTTTCGATTTGGCCGGCCGAGGGCTCTTTCATGTTGTTCAGCAAGTTGTTCAAGTATTATTTTCTGTTCTATGCTCGCAACAAGCTTTTTGGTGGCGATTACTGCGTCATTGTTTACGGAAATGCTGTCAATTCCTGCCCTTACGAGAAATTCCGCAAAATCTGGCAGATTTGATGGCCCTTCTCCGCATATGGAGACTGTGCATCCATTTTCGTGGGCTACTTTTATTAGGTGAGCTATTATCCTTTTCACGGCTGGATCTCGTTCATCGAAGTATCCCATCTGCCCCAGGCGTTCGGAATCTCTGTCAATCATAAGGATGCCTTGGGTCATGTCGTTTGAGCCTATAGAGAAGCCGTCGCATAGCTTTGAAAATTCATCGGCAAGGATTGCAATAGAGGGCGTTTCTGCCATAAACCATACCTGGAAGTCTCTAGATCTTTGCAAGCCTTCCTCCTTCATAATTTCAAGGCATTTCTCGACTTCCCACACTGTGCGAACGACAGGAAGCATTACCCAAACGTTTTTCAGGCCCCATTCCTTGCGGCATTTTACAACGGCTTGACACTCAAGTCTAAAGGCTCTTTCGTACCATTGGCTTATGTAGCGGCTACATCCTCTCCACCCAAGCATTGGGTTTGCTTCAACAATTTCGTATTTTTCGCCGCCTTTCAGTTCTCTGTATTCGTTTGTTTTGAAGTCGCTGAAGCGCACGACAATTGGACGTGGCTGAATAGCCCTAGCAACGGTTGCAATTCCTTCAGCTAGCTTATCTACAAATTTTTGGCCTTGCCCAGTTTCCACCAGGTAGAGTGGATGTTCTCCTATGTAACTGGCTAGGATAAATTCTATGCGCATCAGCCCTATGCCTTCAAAGGGCAAGTCTTTGTATTCTTCAACTTTTTCAGGAATGCCTAAATTCATGTAGATTTTTGTTGCGGTTACAGGTACGGACTGGGAAACGCTCACAGCAACAGTAGATGGAGGAGCGGAAGCCCTAGTTGACGTTGAAAGCTGTTCTGTCAGCATTGGAAGTATACCTTCATAAACGACACCGCTTCTAGCGTCAATAGTGTACTCTTTGCCAGTAACTAAGAGCTTTGTGGCGTTTTCTGTTCCTACAACGCATGGTATGCCAAGTTCGCGGCTCACAATGGCTGCGTGGCATGTTACTCCACCCTTATCAGTGACTATTGCCCCTGCAAGCTTCATGAAAGGGACATAGTCAGGGTTGGTCATTTCTGTAACGAGTATGTCGCCTTTATGCATGACTTTAGCTGCTTCCGTAGGGTTTAGAACAACCTTTGCCGTGCCTATGCCGTAGCCCCTTTTGCCAGCTGCGATTCCTTTGACGACAACTTTTAACATTTCGGGAGGCTTCATTCCTTCAATTTCAGTTTTTGTTGCTGTTTCCGCGAGTTTTAGGCTCCAAACCGTTTCGGGTCTTGATTGCATTATGAATATGCTTTCTGGAAAGTGTAGATCGCTGTCGATTGCCCATTCAATGTCTTGGGCTTTTCCATAGTGTTTTTCGATGTGTCTGGATAGTTCTGTAAGTTTAAGGATTTCATCATCATTTATGCATGGTTGTTCTTGCCTTTCGATTGGCACATCCACATGGATAGTTTTGCCAGTGTTTGGGTCGCGGACATATTCCACTTTTTTCTTGGATATTCGTCTTTCAATTATGCTCAAGGTTCTTTTGTCGACAACAAAATTATCCGGAGTAACCGCTCCAGAAACGACAGCCTCGCCTAAGCCGTAACTCCCCTCAACAATTATCTGGTTAGGGTCTCCAGTCACCGGGTTTAATGTAAACACGACACCCGCGGCCTTTGAATTCACCATCTTTTGAACCCCAACGCTTATGAGAACTTTCTCATGCGCGAAACCCTTTTCGGTGCGGTAAAACATTGCTCGCGGCGTAAAGAGGCTAGACCAACACTTGACGGTTTTTTCGAGTAGTTCGCTTACGCCTTTAACATTCAGATATGTTTCTTGCTGTCCGGCAAAGGATGCATCGGGCAGGTCTTCCGCTGTTGCGCTTGACCTTACGGCTACGAAAACATCGTTTAAATTGAGTTTTCTGCATAATTCTTCATAGGCAGATTTTACGGCATCTTCGACATCTTTAGGCATTGGTGTTGATTCTATAAGTCCACGGATTTTTTTGGAAGCTATTTCATACTGTGATGGATCATTTGGATTGGTCACTGTTTCCTTTATGACATCGTAGATTTTTGTGGATATCCCTGTTTCCTCGATGAATTTCTTGTAGGAGTAGGCTGTTATGGCAAAGCCTGGTGGAACTGGAATGCCTGCGCTAGTCATCTCACCTAAGTTGGCGTTTTTACCGCCTACCGAGGGAATATCGGTTTTTCTCAGATGTTCAAACCAAATAGCCAAGTCCTTTTTCATTTCACTCAACTGCTTTCACCTCTTCCATGTGCACCTTTTCGATGGTTATTCTGCACGGAATTGGCAGTTTAGCGCTTCCACGTTTTAGCGCTTCTTTTGCAGCTTCAACGCCGTCTGCATTCACATTTATGGTTATGATTGTCTGGTTGGATTCTATACGTGCCGCTGTTCCGATGGGTTTTCCAAAAGACCTTCGCATACCATCTTGAAGGCGATCTGCATGGGCGCCAAAAATCATTTTGTTTTCTCTAAGGATAATGTGGGGGTAAGGATGAACATGTAAACGATAGTTTTCTGTAAGTTTATCCATCAAGACACGGTTTGATGCCACACGAGCAGCCTCTAGAGCATTGTGGCGGATTTGGGCTCTTTCCATCGCTATGAGCCTAGCCTCATATTCGAATTTTGCTTTAGAATCTCCCATAGTAAATTTCGTTATTTTCGGTGGAGGAAAGCCCTTTACAAACTCTTTCCTTGTGTAGGGCTGCCCTTTTACAGCTCTGTAATTTTTTGCGCGCATTTAGGTATCCCCCTCTGCATACCATAACCGTGATATTTAAACGATTTGTAGACTATGCTTTTTGATTAAAGTTATGAATTTCAAATCAGTCTTCGAAATCAGAATGGACTATTCACCATTGTTTATCATGACTGCAGGCGTTATTTTTTAAGCCATACCTTTGTAAGTTCATCATAGTTTGGGAAAACCTTTTTCAGAATGGGAATGTACATTTGCGTTTCTTCGTTGGTCAGGTATTGGAATTGGTATTCTCCCATATATGGTGCTGATTCGCCTTCTCTCGTTACGAATTCTATATGCATGAAGGGATCTCCGCGTTTGATTGTGATAGGGCAGCGGCCGTTACTTAGGTTTACGAGTTCCAGGGCGAGTCTTCCGATGAAGCCGCTGTGGACTTTTGCTGCGTTTAGGAATGATAAGCCCATGCGTCCGTATTTGCTTTTGGCGGTTAAATGAGCAACATAGTTTGGAGGTGTGAAGACTATTTCGTAGGTTATTAGATTTTTGTGTTCTAGGTAGTTGAGGGTTGTTTCTTCTTTTACTGTTAGGACGTAGCTGTCTCCGTCGAGGAGATTGTAGTCGTAGGGGTATATGCACTTGTAGTTTTCGATCAGTTCTTTTAGTTTGTCTTTGCCTAGGATGCACAATTCATGAGCACCTTACACGTGCTTTCTAGCAATACTGAGACTTTGTGTTATATAGTTTTTTAACATATGCGTGTGTGCGTGCAATTGGATAGAGGCCCGTCTATTTGGAGCCAAATATGTTTTGATTTGGTGTTTTATGTCTGGGTTTTTGTTAGTTCTTTTGCTTTTTTGATGAACTTTTCTGCGTTTCTTATTGCTTCTTTTACTGCTTCTGCGTTGAGTTGGGTGTAGAGTTCGTAGTCGCTTTTCTGTCTTAGGTCGAAGGCTTTTCTGAGCATGTCTGCGTATTCCTCGCTGAGGATGCCTTGCTTTATTATTTTTTCGCCGAAGATGGATATGGTTCCGCGGTGGGTTCTTGGAGTTAGGCCTTTGCTGAATAGGATGGCTCTTGCTGCGTGGAACATGGCGTAGTAGGCTCTTGAGGCGGCGTCCTCGAGTTCTCTGTTTTCTTGGAGCAGTTTGGCTGATTTTAGGGCTTTTTCAGCTCTTTCCAAGGAGGCTTTGGCGTAGTTCTTTGAAGGTTCCTCTGTCATAGAGTATTATTCCCTCTTCTGCCACGCTTTTTAAGAACGGGGAGCCGAGCTTGGTGTATCGTTCAAGCTCTTCGCGGGTGAGGTGGACTATGGCTGTGAGTGTGTTGCTTTCTAAGTCTATTTGGGTTCTGATTTTTGAGATTTTATCGTAGAGACGTTTGTCTTGTTCTTGTGTGACTATGAGTATATCTATGTCGCTTTCTTCGTGCGCCGTTTTTTTGGCAACAGAACCGTATAGAACGATAGATTCTATCCTATCTCCAAGTTCCTTCAGAAGTCTATTTTTTAGTTGCTCAACCGCCTTGGCGTAGATGGTGATCACGACCGACACCAATTTCGCGTTTTTATAAGATTAAAGCCCCTTAAATGGTTTAAGTTTGAGAGTAACAGACTTGTAAGGCCTAAGACGGTGAGGGGTGTGTGGGGGAGGGTAAAGTGAGGGTATGCACGATTAGCCTCATGAAGCAGGTGGTAAAAGCCATAGCTGAATCAGCATAGTAAATGGTTATAATTTGGATTTAGTTTTACTTTTCGGGTGGTGTTAGCTTTAAGCCGAGCTTTTTTAGTCTTTGGAAATGTTGGTCTTTTGTTTTTAGGTTCATGTTGCGGGATATTGCTGTTGCTGCTGCGAGGAGGTCGGCGTCTGGGAGTGATTCGCCTTCTTTCTTGAGGTTTTGGTGTAGGTTGCAGTAGGTTTCGATGGTTTTGTTGTCTAGGTTTTCTATGTCGTAGCTTTCTTCGAGTAGCTCTTTGACTCTGCTTCTTTTTTTTGGCGTCTATGCCTCTTAGAATTTCGACGATTGAGATGATTGAGATGGCGCCGGCTTCGTATCTTCCATCTCTGAGCGACTCGATGATTGTGTCTGTGTCGAAGAGGTTCATCTTAAGGCGAGCCTTTCCCTAAATTCTTTGCTGGATTCAAGTATGGCTTTCAAGTCTTCTTTGTTGAGCATGTTTGCCAGCTCTTCGAAGGCTTTCTTACCTTTTAGTCTTTTAGCTTCGAGGTATAGGTCGAGGAGAAACTTGCCCCATTCATCGTCGCCTTTGGCTTTTTCAAGTAGCTTTTTGACTTCGGCAGGAACGGAGATTGTTGCATACGTTGTCAACTTTTGTCACTGTATCATTGTATAACCACATAACTATACATAATGTTTTCTTGCAGAAATGCGACGTTCGTTGAGTCTAAGAGTAAGGCTATATGGTTTCGGGTTTGATGTGTGTTAGGCCTTGTACTTTGCCGTGTGCCTGGTTGAAGGGGGGCTTTTTCGGTCTTGGTTTAAACTGCGAACTTTCCGAAAAATAAAGCAAAGCTAGAAGCTGTAAACTTCAGTAATCTTTTTGGAGTTTGACGCTGATCTCTCCGATTTCTCCAACAATTAGGCCTTTTGATATGGTTGCAATTTTGTCAAGTTTTATAATAGATGGAAGTTTTAGTCCTGTCAGTTTGAACTCTGGATGAGTTTCATTTATTACAATGTCAGTGGGGGCAGGTTTCGTGAGGGTCTGGAAGAGATGAATGTTACAACGACGTCTTTTTCTCCCTCTAATAGAACGAGTGCTGGTCTTAGTTTTGTTGTTGTTAGGGTTGTGAATGGAAAGGGGATGAGAACTATTTTACCTTTCAACGATACCTAACCTTAATGTCCTTGATGGAGCAGACGTCGGGTTCTTTTTCGAGGAAGTTTTTGGGGGATTTTTCTGCCAGGGTCAGGAGTGATAGGGTTTCTCTATCTTCCATTAGCATGTCGATTTTTTTGTTTAATGCTGTGAGCAGGTTTTTTATTTCTTTTAGGTCAACTTCGATCGTCATGTTTCTCAGATTTTATTGATTTTCCACC
>Ga0315308_1000339_pt1 | contig 25852 bp, 24 predicted proteins | sample TDP3_MG_FD_203078 | JGI IMG/M metagenome (GOLD analysis project Ga0315308, IMG submission 203078) | Freshwater sediment microbial communities from Lake Towuti, South Sulawesi, Indonesia - TDP3 | ecosystem: Environmental > Aquatic > Freshwater > Lake > Sediment | place: Indonesia: South Sulawesi... | reverse complement strand
TGGTCGTCGTGCCAGACTGGGATTTGCAGGCGCTCTTTCGATTTTTCCAGAACGTAGAAGCATTTTGGCTTTTCTATATCTTCTAGGTTTATTCCTCCGAAGGATGGCTCGATGAGTTCGCATGCTCTGATTATTTCTTCAGGGTCTTTGGTTTTGAGGCATATTGGAAAGGCATCAACCCCGCCCAGATATTTAAATAGCAGGGCTTTCCCTTCCATCACTGGCATGGCTGCCTCTGGGCCTATATCTCCTAAACCTAAAACACGAGTCCCATCGGACACTACAGCTACGTAGTTCCAGCGGTTTGTTAGTTCGAAGGATTTGTCTGGGTTTGCCTGGATTTCTTTGCATGGAGTGGCGACGCCTGGGGTGTACCATATTGCAAAATCTTTAGGACTGGTTATGGCGCATTTTGGCATAACTTGAACTTTTCCTTCATAGAATTTGTGCATTGGTGAAGCTAATTGTGATGGTTTCTTGGCTTTAGCCAATAGCTCTTCTACCGTGGGTTTCCTTTCTTCCTTTTTTGTTTGCGGCATTTTAATTTTCTCCCTTAATGCAACTTTGTTGTTTTGTGTAAGAGTTTTAAAGGTTACGGTAAGCTCTAATAGAAAGATTCAAAAGACGTGTGTCTTTGCTTTTTTGTGTAGACAGTCAATCAATGACCTCGGAGTAGAATGTTTTGAAAGGAAAGACAACAATCTTCCACGATACTTAAATGAAACTGGGTAAATGAACACTCAAGAGCGTCCATTAGGGGTGCTATACAGCTTCGCCTTAACCCAACCGCTAAGGAAAGCAATATGATTCAATAGATTATTACTTTGATTAGAAGAAAATGGCTAGAAAGGTTTTATGAGCACAGGTATTAGTATCTTCTTTGCCTGTATCCGCCTCTTCGTTCTCTTCCGCCGAAGTCTCTTCTGCCTCCACCTCTAAATGGGCGCCTTGGCTGCTCGTACACTTTGGTTGACAGGTTATTCTCAGTGTTTACTTCACCTGCTAATGCCTGCTCTGACACCTCTAGAGTGCCGTATCTGCCAACATTTAGCCGCATGTTGCCTCTGAATAGGCTCACATAGCCATTCTTTACGTTTATGGTTTCGCCTTCATTCACCTTGTCGATGTTGTCGTCCCAAAGGGTTAGGTAAACGCATCCGGTCTCGTCGCCGATTAATGCATCGGATACCCGGTGTGGCGCTCCGTCTCTTCCAGTGGCAATGTTCCTGACTTCAGTTTTTGACACCACTTTCGCTATGACATTCACGGCTCTAGAAGCCGGGGTTAATTCATTTACTTTCACGTCTACTGGTTGTCTACTTCCCGAAAAGCCTTCAACTGCCAAACTATTTCAACACCTTACGTATTTGACAATCAGATAACATTGTCTTTAACACTTAAGGCTTTTGGTTGGTCTTTTGATAGTTTAGGATTCACCAGGAGCTTCTTCAAATCGTCAAGAATTTCCCATTCAATCGCGATAGGCTTTTCAAGATCTGCTGGTTTTTCATTTATGTGTGCGGACACAGCCTACCCCGGGTCTAATATATGGCCCAAATATGCCTTGAGAAAAATCAGACGCGTTAATGAGCCTTCTTTTACAAGTTAGACTTATGCCATAAGGCTCTTCCTAAAGGCACCGCATTCCAAGGGTCTGTTCCACATACCAAAGCGTGCGCTTACCTTATTTATCCTGTATCGGGAGAGGTCTTCAGCATTTTTAGCTTAAGGCTTTTTATTGTTCGAATAGCCCTTGAGCTTTGGGCCAATATTTTCTGCTAGGTAGGGTAGCCTGCCTGTTCTGAAAATGACAAGTTTATCATTAAACTCGGCTAAATAGGCCAGAGCCAGCCTCTTACCTTTTTCGGTCAAAGCATAAACAGGGATAGGCACTCCCAATTGTAGCAATGCTTTCTTGCCAATTTCAATTCGAAGTATTCTCGAAGCACTTGCACATGCAATATCTGCCTTAGCAATGTGTTCGACATCGGCATTACCCACACATGTGTTGCAGACAGAGAAGACCAAAACATCCGCCTTTTCACTAGCCTCAAAATCTCTAATTTCACTAATGGCTTTCGAGCGGAAGCCTGCAACGCTGACAGCAGCGCGTTTGAAGCCCAAATCGAAAGCCCGCTTAACTCCTTCAGCTTGGTCAATTCTTGCACATTCCTTATCCAAAATAACTCCGTTGCTCGCTTCAATCCGTTCAATTGTCTCGCGAATAGGCGAAGTTCTAACAATACCGGTTAGACGGGCACCAATGGACTGCACAAGCTCTCCGTTGGCTGTTATAACTGTTCCGGCTCCCTCACAAACGACAACCGCACAGTCAATAAGCCTTTTCTCAAGCCAAACCCGCATCATCTCCGAAGCTCCATAAGGCACAATGGGCTCAGCGTCAAAAGCACGACTTCCGCAACAGAAGCCGAAACCAGCAATCTTCATTTCCACGCTTTTCCGCACAGCCTCAACATCGATTTTTTTGGTTCCGTAAAAAGCTTCGTGTAAGGGACAATACTCAACTAATGGTTCGCTTAAAACTTCTATGCCTTTTCCTGAAATCCTCACACGGGAGCCACAACAATAGATTTCATGTTTCCCCTGCAGTCTAGAAGCATTACTGCTCGAGTTTCTCATTAGTTGTTCCTCTCGGTGTTAAATGATGAAAAAGAGCGAATTTAGATATTTAAGCGGTTATGAAAGCGTTAAGAATGAAGAGTCGACTTTCATGGAAAGCTGGAAGCAATAATTCATGAAATAGCGCGCTAGCATGCGGAAGCGCTAAATGATGACACACGCAAGGCAACCAAAACTGCCATAGAGTTTGAGAGTTCAAGGAAGTGGGAGTGCTTAACAGTAAGTAATAGAGTTAGGGTTGATTGGCGGCAAAGTTAAGAGTAGGCGAACAATTGATTAATATACGAGGAGGATGGTAGAAGAAGAATTCTTCGCAGATTTTTCTGCGTCTTCTCCTTTCCCCCTTCTACCATTCTCCCGTATATAGCATTTTCACTAACATATATCTTATGGAAAAATCTTCTATTGGCTAAACCCGCCCTGCACTTATGTGTAGGTGTTCTTGACGCGGATACCTACTTTTCTATTCTCAAAAATTCAAATCATGCGTGCGAATGCAAGGATTTTTGTTCGCAAAACTCTCGAAACAAATTGGACGGAACATTGTAGCTAGATCATGTTCAACAACATTACTTCTGTTCTGAAACGTAAGGTTTTAATTTGATTATTTATCCATTCTACGTAGCGCTATTTCTGCTGTTCCTTATTTACCATTTCATTGATTTGTTGCTCCATCATATGTCCACGACAATAAACAAGAGCTTTCTTAACGCCAGTGACATTTAAAGCAGCATTCTTTACATCCATAGCCAGCTTAAAAGCAATCGGACAGAAGCGACTTGAAGGAATGAAGTCAACCTTGACAACGCCGGGTTCCTCCTCTTCAACACGGGCAATCAACTGCATCTCAGCGAAAGTCAAACCAGTCTCAGGGTCAACAACCTTGCCAACAGCTTCGCGAACCCTATCCTCCAGTTCCGTCAAACCCTTTACACATCCACCACTTTTCCATGAATAAAAGCGTAAGCACAATATAAACTGTTGCATAAAGCCTAAAAGCGATTAAGGAAAGGTTCTCAGCTATTTGAGATAGGTATTAAGCCTTCAGGAAACCGTAGATAGTTTCTTCATATACTAGGGGTTCTGAGTTTTTCGCTTCAAGTGCATGCGCCAACTCAGAGCCATGGTTCTAGGATGCGAAGCTTTCACTTCGTCCAGCCTCGGAACTGCTGTGTTATGGGGTGCATTCAAGACCATTCCTGGATTTTTGTAAGCTTCTGCGCTGATTTTCTTTAAAGTTTTAATGAAACGGTCGAGTTCTTTCTTCTCAAAAGTTTCTGTTGGTTCAATCATTAGCGCTTCTTCAACGATAAGTGGAAAATAGATTGTTGGCGCATGCAATCCATAATCGAGAAGGCGCTTAGCTACGTTTAAGGCTGAAACACCGGTCTCATTTTTGAGAGGCTTAGCGCTTAATACGCATTCGTGCTTTCTCGGTTTTTCGCTGTTGTATGGAATGTCTAACCCTTTAACTCCTTTGAGTTTTTTCATTAGGTAGTTAGCGTTCAAAACGGAGACTTCTGCTACTTCTTTCAATCCTTCACCGCCTAAGCTCAGGATATAGGCATAAGCACGCAGAAGAACCGCAATATTGCCGTAGAAGCCGCGGATTTTTCCGATGCTTTGTGGTTTATTGTAGTCTAAGCGATAACTTTCCCCATCAAAGATTATGCTAGGGACTGGCAAAAACTTGGCTAATTCTTCAGATACGCCTACTGGTCCTGCTCCTGGCCCGCCTCCACCGTGTGGTGTGCTGAAGGTTTTATGAATGTTTATGTGGACTATGTCGAAGCCCATGTCACCAGGTCTGGCTTTACACAAAAGCGGATTTAGGTTTGCACCATCATAATATAAGAGCCCACCAGCCTCATGAACAATTCTCGCTATCTCGTCAATGTTCTTTTCAAAAATGCCCAGCGTGTTAGGATTGGTGAGCATCAAACCTGCGGTTTGATCAGAAACCGCAGCCTTCAAGGCTCCTAAACTGACACAACCATCGTCATCGGACGGAATAATCACAACTTTGAATCCGGCCATGGATGCACTTGCAGGATTTGTACCGTGCGCTGAATCTGGAACAATGACTTCACATCGCTTCTCAAAATTACCGTCAAACCTATGATAAGCACGCATCAGCAACGTGCCTAACAACTCGCCATGCGCGCCTGCTGATGGCTGTAGACAAACCTCATAGGTTCCGGTAATCTCGGCGAGCCATCTCTCAAGTCTGTAAAGGATTTCAAGTATACCCTGCACCGTGCTTTCGTCTTGGTAAGGGTTAAGCATCCCAAGGGTTGGCAAATCTGCGAGCAAATCGTTTATTTTTGGACTATACTTCATTGTGCAGCTTCCAAGAGGATACAGGCCAGAATCAACTCCATAGTTCATTTCCGACAGACGCAGAAAGTGGCGTGTAACCTCAACTTCTGAAAGCTCCGGAAGCTTAGGTTGACTTTTGCGTCGCATATTCTCCGGTATAAGAATGTTTAAGTCGCCCACGGCTTGCCTGACAGCTTCTTCCGTTCTTGGTAGAACATGTCCTCTTCGTCCACTCCTTCCGAGGTCAAAAATTACCGGCTCATTCCAACTTGCCTGCTTAAACATTCTTGCTCACCTTCGAGCTGAAATTTCCTCCAGTGCTTTTGCCAATTCCTCGATTTCCGCCTTCGAATGGATTTCAGTCACACAGTAAAGGGCTGTTTCACCAAGCTCCGGAAACTCCTTTGAAACATCTTTCCCACCGTGAATATGACGCTGCAAAAGCTCTGTGTTGACTTCTTTAACGCTCAAGCCAGCCTCATCAAAATTCACTGTGAACTCTTTAAAGTGGGCGGATTTGAAAATGGGAGTCCTTACTCGGCCTATTTTTGAAAGCAACCATATGGCGTAATTGGCTTTATACATTATTGTTTCTCCAAGTTCGCGTAAGCCTTCAGGTCCAAGCAAAGCCATGTAGACTGCTGAGGCTACAGCGCATAAAGCTTCATTAGAACAAATGTTAGATGTTGCCTTCTCACGTCTAATGTGCTGTTCACGCGTCTGCAAGGCCATACAGAAACCGTTTTTGCTGCCGTCTACAGTTGTCGTCATCCCAATTATTCGACCTGGCATCTGCCTTATTAAGTTCATATCATCACGGCAAGCAATAATTCCCAAAAGCGGACCGCCAAAGTTCATGGAATTTCCCAACGGTTGTGCGTCGCCGACGACAATATCTGTGTCATACCCCCCAGGCGACTTCAGAATCCCGAGGGATGTCGGGTCAACGCCTACTATGAAAAGAGCGCCATGCACATGCGCCTCTTTACTGATTTCGTCAACTTGTGTTTCAATAAAGCCTAGATAGGATGGATTTTCAATGTAAACAGCTGCTGTTTTGTTTGAAATCTTGTTTCTTAGATCCTTGAGACTGAGTTGTCCTATTTCCTTGTCATAGGCTATCTGTTTGGTTGCTATTCCAGCCGCGTCAGCATAGACTTGTAGCGTGGCTGCTCTCTCTGGATGGATGAGTTTAGGAATCAAGATTTCTTTTCGTCCAGTTATGCGGTCCGCCATGCGTGCGGCTTCGCCTAGAGCTGAAGCCCAATCATACATAGAACAGTTGGCAACTTCCATGGCAGTTAGCTCACAAATCATACTCTGATACTCGAAAAGGGCTTGAAGCATACCCTGCGAAATTTCAGGCTGATAAGGTGTGTAGGAAGTGAGTAACTCGCTTCGTTGTACAATTTCTTTAACAACTGCGGGTACGTAGTGTGGCCAGCAGCCAGCACCCAAAAACATAGGCATGTTGTTACTTGTCTTGTTCTTCGAAAGCAGATCCTCCACATGTTTTTTAACCTCAAACTCCGATAAAGCCTGTGGAAGATTAAGCGGCTTTTTCAAAAGGTATTTCTTCGGAACATCCGCGTAAAGTTCATCTATGTTTTGTACGCCTATTTCTTGCAACATTTCTTGTTTGACTTCTAGCAGGGAATTCGGAATATATGGGTGACTACGCTTGCTCAAGAGATTCACCGTTAAGAACTAAAAGTAAACAAAGCCACATTTCTTAAACCTTTTCAAACCATGATGAATTTTCGAGTTTCGAAGAGAACCTCTGAAGCAGTTCTTGAAAACCCCTTTGCATTGTTGTCAGCCGCGTAGGAATAAAATCAGATTGTGTAAAGACTGCTTCTTCCTCGCCCATGTTCCCTCAGTAAAGGCAACGTTGATTCTTTTTGTTATGACCATTTCATTTGAGTAGTTGATGTACTTGTTTTTTGGTCAGTCGCGTAAGCGACTAAGGTGCTCGTCTAATATCTGCCTGATCAGCTCTACTCCTCGCTTTGTTGTGAAAAGCGGTAGATTCCAGGCTTCTCTAATTTTCCATCTTGTCACAGGTTGGTTCCCGATCTTTTTTTGAACAGGCTCTTTAGTCAGTAGTACACCCCTTCTTTGCCATGGAGGTGTCTTCGCCAAATTTACGCCTTGTTTAAACATGATCTCATGCAGTTCTTTGGTTCTTAACCCTTTGAGCTTTTTTGATACCTCGGGAGGCCTGAATCCCAACTTGCGGAGAGCCCAATAGGCATAAGCGTTGTTATGATTTCTCCAAGTGTTCATTTGTCTCCAAGCCAGATATCCTGTGATTTTCTCATGGTCGGAAACAACAACGATACGGGAGTCGAAAGCGGCAACATTTTCTTTTTTAAAGAATTTTTGCATGCTTAGTGTAAAGGCACTTGAAACAAGACCAGCTAATACGGAATCTATTTTTTCAGCTCTTCCGCGAAAAGGAGGAGTGCCAAGAAATAAGATGTTCAATTCATCACTTGCAACATAAATTAAAGTTGGATTAAGACCTCTCTCAAACAAGCTTTTTCCAGAAAAGACTAGACATTTTGCGAATTTTTCGTCAAACGGCTTATCCGTTCTTATGGTTTCTGAAATTTTTCTAAACTTCCATCCATCCAGCCTCAAGAAAAAAGGAGCTTCTGGGGGAATGCGCGTTTTTGAAAAGATTTCGTATTTTGACCAGTTCGGGTATTCATTCACTACGCTTCACCTTTTCGATGATTGCTGCATGTTCTGCACCTTCAGAATCTATGAACTTTCGAACTTTCCATCCTGTTCCATTTAGTGTTTCTTTTATTTCTTCTTTAGATACCATTAAGTAATCAAGCCACTTAGTAGCGTATTTACCAAATCGTACTCTGATTCTCTCTTGTCCCCCCATTCTGCCTCTTTTCCTGTTGAACCTATGATAATCTAGGTGGGCAGGATCATCAGTCTTATATGGATCGCGAGTATTGGCGATGATCTCCCCGCACACAAAAGCTTCGCCTCTGGAACCTTTGCTGGGTCACTTAGGCAGGTCTACTCAAGAATGATTCTTGCATCGACTGTTTTTGCTCCACTTTCATAAACCATAATGGGATTTAGGTCAAGCTCTTTGATCTCCTGATGTTCCATAATGAGTCTTGAGGTGTTCAGCAAAATTTTCACGATGGCATTTATATCTGCTGGAGGCGTATTTCTATAACCTTTCAACAGTGGATAAGCCTTAACTTCGCTAATCATTTCTTGGGCCTCATCCTCTGTAATGGGCGCAACTCTAAAAGTTACGTCCTTCAGAACCTCTACAAATATTCCGCCAAGCCCAAACATGATTGCTGGACCAAACTGGGGGTCTTTAACGGCGCCCACTATGACTTCTGTTGATGATGGCGCCATTTCTTGGACAAGTATGCCTAGGATTCTTGCGTCTGCCTTATGTTTTTTGACATTTTCTAAGATCTGTTTGTAGCCATTTTGGGCCTCTTTTCCGCTCTTTAGACCAACTATGACGCCACCTACGTCTGACTTGTGAATGACATCTGGTGAGACGATTTTTAAAACCACTGGGTATCCGATTTCCTCTGCGAACTTAATGGCGTCTGCTTCATTTTTGGCCAACTTGAACCTTGTGACAGGTATTCCATATTCCATACAAACAGTTTTAGCTTCGGTTTCGAGCAAATATTTTCTTCCTGCTTCACGTGCTTCCATCAATATGTTTGAGGTTTTATCCAAAGCTTGCAGCCTCGAACGGTCTTGATTCGCATATTAGCGATGTTAAGTTCTGGCTCTTATTAAAATTCTTTTGGATTTGCTGGCTGGATTGTTATGGGCTACAAGCCCACTTGTATGTCCCTTTATTGTTCAAGATCCAAGCGTCGCATCCGACGGGTCCGAAAATCCACTCGTTTTTCGCTCCATTCCAGTAGTACCATATCCAGTATCCTTTCGCGTAGTTGTTGACGGATGTTATGAGTATATGACCTGGCTCCATTGTTTGCCAATATGAGTATTCGACTTTTGCGACCTTTTGCGTCAAATCGAACAATGTCGTGCCTGAAGAAATGGAAATGTTGTGCCATTCTATGGTTAGGTTACCATAGTCAATGCATAAGTTTGCCGTTATCTCACTTGTCTTGCCTAGAAAGGCCTCTGATTCCTTTAGGGTTAAAGCCATAAACAATTTGTAAAATTCATCAAGCAATGAGCCGAACTCTTCTTTTGACACTTGATTCTTCTCATTGAGTGCCTGAAATTTATTCGAAAGATAGCCGTAGGTCGTGTTCAATTCATGAAATTCGTTGAGCATTGATGTGTAATTGGCATTTAAATTGGAAAGTAATTCACCATACTCATCCATGAGGGAAGAATAATTTTCTCCTGACAACCATTGGTATTCTCCAAGCAACGTGCCGTAGTCTCCGTATAGCAAATTCCGCTTTGTCGCAGATATATCATAATTCTCTGTCAGTTCGTTCAGCAACTGTTGTTTCTCATCGAGCTGGTCTTGATATTTCGTTTGCTCCAGATAATAATAGGTTACAAAACCTGTAGCCAATGATGCCCAAACAAGTGTTGCCAGAGTTATAAACGCCATTGTTCTTTTTTCAACCATGATGCTTCACCGTGGGAATATGATTTACCGCTTTAATCAATGGAAAGAAGACTATTCCGAATACCGCGATGTTTGAGCCCACATGTACTAATGAGAAAGGTGCACCATAGGCGAGAGCAGTTGCTACAGCCAAAGTCGGATGCATGCCAATAATCAAATATGATAAAGCCACCCCAAAATTGGTTATAAGGTCGTAAAGCACCGCTAGAAAAGCTCCAAGGATAGACACTTCGACGCAAAATTTTGCTACTCTGTAACCCTGCACTTGGGTCTTATATAACCCACCAATAAAACCAACGACACTCATTCCAACCATTTGGAAAGGCATGTTTAAACCAGCAAAACCCCACGACGAAAAGAAGCCATTAACAAACATGATGAAACTGCCAAACAGAATTCCCATAGATGGTCCAAAAACAAAACCAACAGCAAATGTTAAAAGAGAAGTAAACTCCACATTTGGTGGTCTTGGTGCCAATTGAATTGCTAAACACAAAGATGTTAAAATGCTTAGCAATGCGATCATGTGGGGGCTTTTCGTATCGTGTAGCATATGTGTTGGATGGATTATCCATCCATATAAGCCTTTCGAAAATGCAGAGTAAAGTGTTTGGGAAATGGTTGGTGTCTTCTAGGAGAGTGCTAAGTGGGCGAAGACTTTTGCGTCGTTGATGATGTTTTCTATTTTTGCATATTCGTTTGGTTGATGGGCTGTCTCGTCTACTGTGCTCCAGACAACTGCTGGAGCGTCTATTTTTCTGAAGTAGGCGGCGCATGTTCCTCCGCCTATTCCTCCGATTTTTGGCTGTATTCCTCTGGCATTTTCAATTGCTTCCTTTAGCATGTTGACTATTTTTGCGTTGGCATCTGTTGGTTTTGGTGCAATGGTTTTCTGTATGGGTTCATAGTTTATGTTGGTTCCTGTTTTCTTTTCGAATTCTTGTGCAAGTTTCTTGATGTCGCTAATTATTTCTTCTGGGTTGTATTTTGGCAGAATTCTGCAGTCGAAGTATACTATGTCTTCGCCTGGAATTATGTTTACGGCATCAACGTTTTTGTCTTTCTTTGTGGGTTCGATGGTGCTTTCAGGCGGGTCAAAATAGGCGTCTTTGAGTGGATATTTTTCGTGCAGCATTTTGTCCAAAGCTAAGGCGTATTCCATTCCTACGCGATGAGCGTTTAAGCCTTTGTTGGGTCTACTTGCATGGGTTTGTTTTCCAATTGTGCGAATTCTGAACCATAGAATGCTTTTTTCAGCTATTTCTATGAAGCTTCCGTTTTCGTTTCCGCCGTCGGGAACAACGATTAAGTCGTCTTTGCTGAATAGTCCTTGTTTTATGAGGTGTTGGATTCCGTACTTACTTCCTTGTTCTTCGTCTGCGACAAATGCCAAGGCGGCTGTTCTTTTTGGTTTTATGCCTAAATCTTTCAGAGCTTTGATTGCGAAAATTGATGCAATGATAGATTGTCCGTTGTCTTCGCTGCCACGTCCGTAAATGCGTCCTTCTTTAACTATGGGCTCAAAGGGTTTTGTAACGGTCCAAATGGCATCTTCTCCCGGCGGGACTATGTCCATATGCGTTATTATCCAGAGTTTTTGGGAGTCATTCTCTCCATGGTAATAGGCTATTATGTTTGGTCTCTTTCCGGAAGGGACTCTTTCATCTTCTGCATCAAAGCGTTCTATACTGTCGAAGCCTGCGGCCTCTAGTATCTGCGTTAGCTTTTCAGCTTTCTTTGACTCTCCGTCTCCGCTATTCTCTGGGGCAACTGCGGGAATGCGAACAAGCTCCATTAAGGCTTGTGTTATTTCGTTTTTCTGCGTCTCGATTTCTGCGAAGACTCTTTGATGTTTCATGGGCACCGCGTTCAATGTCTGGAGAGAGTTGATGGTTTGACCACTTTAGTGTTTCGCTGAGACCCAGAGAAAGTAGGTGTGCGTAGAAAGTTATTGTTTATTTAGCTTAATTCTTGTAGAGCCTTCAGCCGCTTTATTATGTTGGGATGTGTCGAGAAAATTTCAACAATTCTATTCGCCGTTGTCAGCTTTTGCGATAGGATTTCTTGAACTAGTTTTTGGTCACTTGAGGCAGTGATCGTTGACATTGCCATGGAGTCGATTTCTGAGCGGTCGGGGTCAGCGATGAATAAGGCTTTGAATGCGTTTAAGTTTTGTGCTTTTCCTCGGGTTCTTCCTATGTTTCTGGTTGTGTGGACTATTTTTGCCAAGCCTTCAGAGAGTTTTCGCGGGCCTTCTTCTACTATTGAGGCGCTGTGTCTGTCTGCATAGTATTCGCGGACGCGGCTTAGGAAGGTGACGCAGACATATGTTAGGAACATTGAGAAAGCTACTAGGACTATACCTAATAGTGCTGGTCCGCCGCCTTCTTGTCTTCTTCTCCCATATGTAGAGGAGATCATGAGTGAATAGCCTATGTAATAGAATAATGCGGGTAGGAGTGAGACGAACATCATTATCTGCACGTCTCTGTGTTTTAGATGTCCGAGTTCGTGTCCAAGGACAGCCTCGACTTCCTCATGCTCTAAGGCTTTTAACAATCCGCTTGTGACGGCTACGCGGTTTCCGGCTATCGGGGAGCCATAGGCAAAGGCGTTCGGAATTGGAATTTGGGCGAGCATTAACCTTGGCTTTCTTATTCCGCTCTTGTCGCTAAGGTTTTTGACTAGTTCATGGAGTTTTGGATTTTCATTTTGTGGGATTTCTTTTACGCGATAAAGGGCGTTAATTATGTATGGTGATATTAACCATTGAATAATGTTGAAGGCCACGATAAAAATGCCTAGAGTTATGAAATCGAAAACTTGGAGTAGACTCAGGACTATGGCCAGGACTACTGTTGATAGCGTGAATATTATGGCTAGAGACGCTACCATGGATAAACGTAGTTTCCAAATATTCATTATATTCACCAATTATTCTTCCGTGAACAATGGCGGCTTATATCTTTTACTCTATATGGGGACACTATTTGCTTGTTTGTCACATCATATGTATGTGTATGCGGGTTTTTGATGGGAGATGTAGGTTGTTAGGCTTGCTTGTTTGTCTCGGTGAGGCGGAAAACTTTTGTCGAGACAATTGTGCAATCTAAAAGGGGTCTGTGCGATAGTGTGCCATTCGCAGTTTTTTATTGTGCACATTGCGTGTGCTGACTTATTTGTTGCAAAAAAGCAGAGAATAATTGTTGCAACAATTGGGGGGGTAAAGTGTCATGGTCCAAGCTTTTGTGAATGAAGCTAGCTTTAAATGAAGCAGCGGCTAACTTGTCTGTATGGATACGCTTGTTGATGATATCGGAAGTTTCCCGTTGCCACCTCATGTAGATCGAGAACTGTTCGATAGGGCATATGTTTTCGCGAGAGATGCAATAATCAACGGAAAAGACATCAGAAAGGACGAATTTCTAGTCATCAATTTTTATCGAGTTGTAGTTGATTCGTTTAAGAAAAAGTGTGAAGCTGGCTTGGATGTTGTTAATTATCCGCAGCATTATGACATATATAGACAATTTACAGAGGTCATTCGTAAGGCTATGGATAAAGGCACTTATACTGTTGATGAAAAGGATGCGGTAATACCTGAAGTGCACGTAATCAACGAGGAAGCTAAGGAGATTTATGAAGAAACTGGGAAGAAATTGAGGCTTCGCGTTTGTGTTACTGGACCCATGGAATCGTACCTCAAGGAAGTTGGAACTGTACCATACAAGGATGTTCTCCTTATGTTTGCTGAGACTGCGAGGCGTTTTGCGAAGAATTCGATTTTGAATTCTAAATACGTTAGAACTGAAGTGATCTCAATAGACGAGCCGAGCTTTGGAATTCAAGACATATCTGTTGATAGAGATACCACTTTAGCAGTTCTGGAAAAAGCCTTCGATTTTAATGGTGTAATAAGACAGATTCATCTTCATTCTCCATCAAAGGTGGCAGAGTTATTGGATGTTGAGAACATCGACGTATTATCGTTTGAGTATGCGGCCTCTCCTCGAAATATTTCGAGCATATCAAGAAGCATGCTGGAAAAGGCTGACAAACGCGTAAGAGTTGGCGTATCAAGAACCGACATTGACTCAATGATAGCAGAACTTCATGAGGAAGGTGTAACAAAGCCAAATGCAGGGCAATTAGTTGAAAGTGAAGAAACTATACGAAAGAGATTTGTAGCAGCCAAGGAAAAATACGAAGACAAATTGACTTTTACTGGTCCAGACTGTGGCTTAGGTGGATGGCCGACGCAAGAGGCAGCCCAACTTCTTTTGAAGAGAACGGTAAATGCGGCAAAATCTGCAAAAAACTGACCTCCCAAATGACTACAGCCTTGTTTATTATCAACTGATAGAATGAAAAGTTTCATAAGGGATTTCAGCTAAGATGTTATTCATGAAACAGCAAAAACTCTTCAGACTGTTATTCGAACTTATCAAGAATTCAAAACGAAGCGACAGAGACCTTGCAAAAATCTTGGATATTTCCCAGCCAACGGTAACCCGGCTGAGGAAAACTCTGGAAAAGGAAGCGATAGACCAGTACACTGTAATTCCGGATCTTTCTTATCTAGGCTTTGACATGGTGGCCTTCACGTTTGCTCGTTCAAAGGAACTGGTTCATCCCCTATGGGAGGAAGGAAAGAAGTGGGCGGCTCCACAGCCAAACGTAGTATTTGTAAGCACAGGTCAAGGGATAGATGCGGACGCGCTCATGGTTTCAGTACACAAAGATTACGCGGATTTCGCAAAATTCTATCAACTTTTTCGAAGAGACTGGAGCAAGCAACTTCAAGATTTCAAAATCTTTCTCATAAGTATAAAGGGAAGCGTCATAATCAAACACTTCTCATTCAATTACCTGATTGACGCATACCATAAAGAGACTTAACGAATAGCCATTCAGCTTTTCTTATGCTTCTCGTCATTCTCGCTCAGAGCGTCAAGTAATACGTGAAAAATTGTGTAACGCTCAGAACGCAGAAGAAGACTCTTGTTATTGATTGTTTTTCCAATATTCTAGTAAATGACATGTTTGGACCAAAAAGTAATAGACTGGAGATATCTCCCGAAGTCCAAACTATTTGCCGACTTTTCGGCTAATCTGATATACCTAGTTGGAAATACAACAGTCTTGAATATAATCATTGTGACAGGGTGGAGATTTCTCCCACAATCCTCCTTTTTGCGTGCGCCAACAAATCTTAAAGTGGCGTAGTCCTCTGCTTTCTTCTAAAGTGTCTCATCGTGTACTTGACGACCTCAACAATGAATAGCATTGAAAAAGCAACGGTAAGCACTGAAACCCAATCGTTGAGATGCAACGGTACGACACCTAGAACATTGTTTAGGAAAGGCACATAGAGAGCTGCAAATTGCTGAACGAAGCCGAAAGCAACAGTGCCAAAGAGCCACTTGTTCACCAAAAAATTGCCCGCCTTGAAGATGGAATGTCGGAGATTGCGATATGCGAATATGTAGACGAGTTCCTGCATAGCCAGAACAGTGAAAACTATTGTTCTCCCTGATTGTATGTCGCCGTAGATTTGCCAGAAAGACCAAAATAGGAATAGAGAAGACAGAGCCGACATAATGCTAATAACCAAAATCAAGGTTTTGCCCCAAGAATCAAGAATGCTTTCTTTCAAGCTCTTTGGTTTCTCGTCCATTATTCCTACTTCTCCCCTCTCAAACCCAAGGACGATGTCGGAAGGTCCATCACATATTAAATGGATCCACAAAATCTGCGACACAGTGAGTGGAGTTGGCCAACCCAGTAATATAGCTCCAAAAATAACGAAGATTTCGGCAAAGGAATTAGAGAGAACGTAGGCGACGACCTTCTTTATGTTGTCAAAGACTATCCTTCCTTCTTCAATCGTGTCGACAAGTGTCTTAAAGTCGCTGTTCAACAGAATCAGGCTCGCTGTTTCTTGGGCTACATCTGTGGCATTTCCGACCGAGACACCGATATTTGCTTTCTTGAGGGCTGGTGCATCATTCACGCCGTCGCCGATCATAGCGGTGATTTCGCCACATTTCTGAAGTGCATTGACTATCTTCAATTTGTGGTGTGGGGCAACGCGGCAAAACAGCACTACATCTTTTACCTTTTTCGCCAACTCCGAGTCGCTCATTGCTTCAAGCTCTCGCCCTTCGATGATTTGGTCTTGATTGACAGATAAGCCGATTGCCGCAGCCACTTTTTGTGCTGTTCCGCGATAATCTCCTGTCACTATTTTGACTTTAATTCCTGCCTTGTGACAAAGCGTTACTGCGTCTTTGACGCTTGGTCTAACAGGATCTTCCATTCCAACCAAGCCGAGCCACTCAAAATCCTTAAGCACCTTGAGTTGTCCGCTTTCCTTATAGGCCAGAGCGAGAACCTTCAGGCCCGAGTTTGCCCATTCTATGAATTTTGCAGTTACTTTCTTCTTTTCTTCTGATTTTAGAGCACAAAATTCCAAAATTACTTCAGGAGCCCCTTTGAGCAAGGCAATTTCGGTTCCATCTATGACATTGACGGTCAGCATGTACTTCTTTTCGCTCGTAAATGGGATTTCATAAATACGTTTGTATCTTCCAGAAAGTGACTGAGGGTCAACGCCAATGCTTTTCACTTTGTTCCATAAGGTGACTTCCAAAGGATCGGCCAGGTTATTGCATAATGCCATAACATTGACTGCCATCTTCTCAGAACTAGAATCAGTGCGCACAACCTGCATGATCCCCTCAGTTAATGTTCCTGTCTTGTCGGTGCAGATGACAGTCACCGAACCTAGGGTCTCGACAGCTAGAAGCTTCTTCACAAGACCTTTCCGCCGCAAGATGGCACGCATACCAATAACAAGAATCATTGTTACAGCAATGGGGAGACCTTCGGGTATGGCGGCAATAGCCAGAACCACAGAGATCTTCACCATTTGGAGAAGACCGACTCCAGAGAGAAGACCAATAGCAAGAATCAATGCAGTAACAATGATCACTATGTATGTCAGGGATCGACCAAACTGCTCAAGTCTTACTTGTAAAGGAGTGGGTTCATCTTTCATTTCAGAAATTGAAGCAGCAATCTTGCCCAATTCAGTGGATGCGCCAATCGAAGTAACTCTCATAAGTCCTCTTCCGGAAAGCGCAGTTGTTCCCATGAAGATATCATCCCCAGGATTTTTGACCACGGGTTCGCTCTCTCCGGTCAAAATAGCCTCATTAATGTGCAGGCTTACAGCCTCAATCAGTGTTCCATCTGCCGCGATTTTGTCACCATCGTTCACAGCAACTATATCATCGGGGACAATCTCGGAAACGTCTATCTCAATCATTTGGTCATTTCTGATTACTTTGGCTGTCGGTCTCAACAAACTTCTCAGAGCGACTACGGCCTTTTCAGCTTTATATTCCTGTAAAAAGCCCACTATGGTATCCAGAAGGATGACTATTGCTATTATTAATGCATCATTGTATTCAGCCAAAATGACTGCAATTAGAGCTGCAACCGTAATAATGTAGATGAGCGGATTCTTAAACTGCGACAAGCAAATATTGAGAATACTTCTTCCCTTTTTCTCCGGAAGCTTGTTTGGCCCGAAGGTTCTTTGGCGCTCTTGCACCTGCGTAGGTGTTAGTCCTTTCTTTTGTAGGCTTCCATCGTCGTTTGAACCAAGCAATAGTTTGAATCCTTCCTCCGAACACCAAAAGCCCGAGTCAAACTCCACAGGCTTCCAAACACGCTAGAGATAGACTACTTTTCCCACAGTCTTATAGGTCTTTTGCGCCCACTAGGCGCGTTTTTCATTTGTGGGAGGCGGAGTTTGTGGCAAACGGCCTTGCTCGCATCGGTGGGATCGATCGAAAGCTCAATCTGAATATTCCTTTCAAGCATCGAACTCAAAGCCAGTTTTCACCCTAAACTTCAAGTATTTTATAGATTTACTTATAAAAAAGCGCGCGCGCATTAATCCTATATCCTCTTGTAATCAATAGAATTCAAAAGTATGGTATTGACGAATAAGCTACAGTCTCAATCATGCCTTTTTTACATCCGCTGAGTTGAGACGTTTTAGTACCTTCAGAGCTATGAGGGTGATCCATTTGCTAGGGTTCCCCTTCGCTTCTATGTTGGTTTGCATCCTTCCTATGGGGGCGCTTTCCAAAATCCATGTTCCGTCTTTTTGTCGTTTTTGATGGAGAATCTCAACAGAATCTGCTAACCGTTCATCCTCTATGTAGCCAAGTTTGGTTAGAACATCTAATCCTCTTAGAATGTTGTATCCATAAAACCATGGGAAACTCAGCTTCAACCAAGACTGATTAATCACTCTGTAGTCGTGATGATCGGCCTTAAACAAGCGATGCATGAGAAGAAATTCTGCTCCTCTCTCTATTGCACTCTTCATTTCTTTTGTCAAATTTTCTCTTGCGACCTCACTGAAAGCTTCAAGAGGACAAATTGTTCCATAAAAGCATCCATGAGTATCTCTTACGTGTGCTCTCCAGTAGGGACATAGCCATCCGCCATCCTTGTTCTGAATCTTTACTAGCCACTCTAAAGCCTTTTTTATTCTAGGGTCATTTGCGTATCCTATTCTAATCAGGGCTGCTGCCATGTTGCCAGTCAGGCACGAATATTGGTGTTCAAAAACCATGGAGGATGCCCATTTGTTCTGCGGAGGTAATTTTTTTCCTTTTTCACGTAGCCACGCATATTCCTTCAATGCCCGCTCAAGAGTATAACTTGAAAAGCCGCCACCGTCTAATTGAAACTGAAAAATGTATTCACAAGCCCTTTCAACCCTTTTGTCAGTTCTATCCGTACCAAGCTGACCAAGAGTCATTATCTGCCAGTAAGAAGACTTGTATTTCGGATGGTAAGGACTATATCGGTCCTCCCAATAGCCCTCGGGGCTTTGCTTATGCAATATTTTCTTTGTAACATTGGATTCTGGAATTGCTTTTTTTGCAGCCACGATTTGAGGATCATCTTCACTCTTGTCAATAAGATCACGCAATGTATAGTATCGAACAGAAGGATTCGATTCCTCCACAAGCCAATCAATTAGACCCTGTTTCAAAAACATCCCACTAATCAGTCATAGTCACGCATCCTTTTCAGCATTTCCGTTGCTTTGCGCGCATTTATCTGCCGATCTCTTCTCTTCTTCTGCGGAGAATTACCCCAGATGACGACAAGCGCGCGCTACGACAACATAAACGAATAATGGACATTAAGGCTATTATTGGTAGGAAGACATAAATTTCTCCATGTACATTCCGCTACGAAGTGAAAATCATGACCAAAGCTGATGTTTATGAGAAACTAAGGGAAAAAATCAGTTTATGGCCCATGAGGACCCCAAGGACCAAAGAAGTGATGGAAATACTTAGGATCCTCTTCAACGAAGAGGAAGCCGAATTCCTGACGCACTTCACAGCTCCATACCAAGACGCTGAAACAATGGATCAGATTGTTGAAAGAACAGAGAAGCCTCGGGAAAAGATTCAAGCAATTGTCGATCGCTTGGTTTCAAGAGGTTTGCTTTTCAAATTCACAAGCAAGAGCGACAACAATGTATATTATTCTCTTATGCCAATGGTGCCAGGCATTTTTGAGTTCTATTTCTCCTCGGGCCATGATTCCGACGAAAAACGGAAAGTGGGAGAACTTCTCGAAAAGAATTATATGAACGGGGGTGGGCTGGAAGCCGGTGCTTCTAACTATCCTTGGGCCCGAGTAATGCCCGTGGAAAAAACCATAACCGTTAACAAGGAAATAAGCGCTGGGCATATGATCTTACCGTTCGAGAAAATGTCAGAGTTCATCAAAACTTCTCGAAAAATAGCGGTCATAAACTGTGCTTGCAGAACAAAGAAAAAATGTGAGCATCCTCTAGAAACATGTTTAGTCTTTGGTTATTACGCGGACTTTATGGTGAAGAGGGGATACGGGCGGTACTTACGCGTTGAAGAAGCATTAGGATTACTAGAAGAAACGGAAAAAGCAGGTTTGGTTCATTCCACCATAAACACTCAAATAAAACCTCAGTTCGTTTGTAATTGTTGTACGTGTTCCTGTCTTATCCTGAGAGGTCTTACTGAACTGCACAACCCCAGAGCAATCGCAAAGTCAAACTTTCTTCCTATGAGAAACGATGAACTATGCAACAAGTGCAAAACATGCGTTCGTATTTGCCCCTTGGAGGCAAACGTATATCATGCTCCCCATGACAATGAGCGAGAGAGAATCCTCTTTCTAGAAGAGAGATGCATAGGATGTGGGCTCTGCGCATACCATTGTCCGAAAAACGCCATCAAGTTGGTCAAAGTTAAGGATCATGTCCCAGAAATGAATCCTAGAGAAGCCTTCAAAAGAGTTGAAGCAGAACGAGTTCATTGATAAGACCAAATTTCATCTCAAGAAAATATTTCGCATTCTATCGGCACCATAACACCTTTGCATGAACTTTTCAATTTATTCCAATTGCTCTTTTGCCATTCTATGAAGTCGCTATGTGGGTGGCGGGCCCGCCGGGAATTGAACCCGGGACCTACGGGTTAAGAGCTTCAACCTAACACCGCGCAACGGTTAGTCCGCCGCTCTGGCCTTACTGAGCTACGGGCCCTATTATGCAGATTTCAAATCAGATTTAATAAATTTACTTCTTGGTTGGGGAATTATGCCATTAGCGCATCAAGGATTTGAAATATACAATAGCCTGGATTCTGGATAAGATTGCATGCCTACATAATATTGCTTCTACCACGGGGCTCGTGTATTCGGAACAAGATTATGAGAGTCATCGGAACTGTCAATCCGACAGGCAAGTAGAATGGCAGCTCAGGAACTAGGTTGTAGAGATAGTTGCCAAGTAGCATACCGACGCCGGTGAAGATGTAGCCCATGAAGTTGAGGAACCCTCTTACTTTGCCTCTGTTTTGTGGTTCTACGAGATGTGCGGAAAGGGTCATCGATGAAGACATTATTAATAAGAAAACTATTCCGTTCAAGCACATTGAAATCATGATGGTGAGGAAGTTTCCATTGACAAACAGAAGTAAAGCTGAGGCGAGCACTAATGGTCCAAGCAAAAGCGGTTTTCTGGTTCCAATCTTGTCAATACCCTTTCCAATAGGGATGGAAGCCACCATCATTGTTGCTAATAGCGGAATGAAGGTGAGCCACCACAATTCTTCAGGAATCCCAAGGTGGTCTCTTGCATATATTGCGTTAATGACGTTGACCTGAGCACTTGCGAACATAAACATAACCTGAACTAGAAGCAGCCATAAGACTGATTGCGGCACGTTCTTCCAAACGTTGATACAGCATTCTCTGATGGCCTGCGGGTACGAAGAGATAAAATATCTGAACCGAATGGGATCCGCGTTTGTGATCGTTTCTTTCAATCTGAGCCGCCATATTGCTGCTATGAAAAAGAGGGACATTACGATCAAATAGACTATTCTCATACTCATAATCAGTCCGAACTGTAGCAGGAGAAGACCGCCAACTATAGGGCCAGGAGTGTTGAATGTTCCATGTATCATCTGTATCAGTGAAGAGCCTACTCCTCTACGTTCATCTGGAAGCGAATCTTGAACCATCGCAAAAAGAGCTGGCGAATAGATTAGGCATAAGCTATGCACAATTGTTCCTATCAGGATAAAGTGCCACGTGGGTGCAAGCGCGAAGAACACGTATGAAAGAGCTAACCCGAAAGTCATTGTTGTTATGAGCCAGCGTCTTCCATACTTGTCCGCGAGATAACCTCCTGGAAATGCGACGGCAGCCATCGCAAGGAAGTTGGCAAGACCTATAGTACCGAGAGCCAATGGAAACTCTTTCCCGCCGAGAGCCTGAACGTAGTACTGATAGTTTGGAACAGGCATTTCCATGGCGAGATCCATGATCATCCAACTTATGATGAGGATTTTGTAATTGCCAGTTATGAACGAGAACTCTCGCCTGAGAAGATCTCTTATCCCCATCAGCTTCACTTTTATTTTATAGGAGCAAGAGGAACAGGCGATATAAGGCTTCGCTATGGGCTCCACGTTCTTTATTCTGCCATGATTCATGCCAAAATAATTCCTTAAACGTCACACCTCATCTTCTCAACAGCTTCTAAAAACACTTCAACAGTTTTCGGGTTCTTCAGCATTAATATTAATGAGTGTTCAGGCGATCAAGACACGATGTGAAGCCCTTTTCTAAGTTCAAGATAGTGAATATGCGCTCGAAAAATTGGATTTGTCGATGCCTAAGCAAAAAAGGGGTTTTTCTCTGAATCTAGGTTGTCCCTTTCTGAACCATATGGATCATGTTTGAATCAGCATGCTTTACAGTATTCTCAAAAAATATCAGGAAATCGATGCATCAAAAAGACGAAGTTATTGCTTTTCACTTTTGTGATAATATTATCACTAACAGTGATAGAATGGTTCGAGTGATCAGATAAACATGTCAAAGAGCGAATAAGATGCATTTCATAATGCTCTACCTTCAGTTTGTATATATTTGACTTTGAAAATAAAAAAGAGATTTACGTGGTTTTGTCGTAGTCTCAGTTTGTAAATGAGTGATCATTGTTTTCTATGATAGGTATGAATATTTGTACATTGTAATGTACTCATATGATGAATTTAAGTACATTAGAAAGATTTAATCAGCATGGGGCTACCGGCACGATCAGCGAAGAATTAGCTAAGCCCTTCAAAAGAAACACTTTTCGAATATTCTAACCCACTTGGATAAGAGACAAACACTGGTCATAATCGGGTTGAGATGAGTTGGAAAGAGCACGCTTATGTTTCAGGCCATGCAGCACTTGTTACAAAAAGGTGTGAACCCGAAGAATATTCTCTACTTTTCCTTTGATGAAGAAAGAATAGGCGTGGAGAAAGTGTTGGCAGCTTAGAAGAAAGATGTTCTGATGAAGAGCTTTTCTAGGCCAGAAGAAAGGGTTTTCATATTGCTCGACGAAATGCAATATTCAAAGGGATGGGAGGCTAAGCTAAAGATTTTCTACGACCTTTATCCAAAGATCATTTCTAGAGTATGTTTTCAATAGCACGTGACATTAGCTCTCTTTCCTTGAAATTCCACATGAAATGTGCTTTAGGTAAAGAGATTTTTGACTTGTTGAACGATATCGACGATTTTATTCAGAGTTTTTGACGCTGATCATTTGATCAGTTTTCTCGCCTTTACGGGTATCAGGCATTGGGCTGCATCAAAAGTGTTGTCTATGCCTTGCATCATGGATAAGGGCTTTGAGCCAATAATTAGGATGGCTGCTTCATGAAGCTCTTTTGGAATTGTGCCTCGCATAGTGCCATGAGAATCGTTTGCGATGATTTCGGTTGCTCCGGCTTCTAAGGCGCCTTCAACAGCAGCATTAACTTCATGAGTCATAAGTTTTCCAGCCCAATCAGCTCTCTTCCATCATGTATAACATGTTCTTCGTGGACGACTCTGGCCACTCGCTCTAGGTCAGCTGATATGAATAATTCATACATTTGCCTTCCTTCTGGTTGTGAATTTAGGAAGCTAACAGTTTTAAGTTTTAATCATAATTCTGCTGTGAGGTTGAGAGAGCTGTCAAGTGAAATTGTTTTTGTTGGGCTTGGCTTACATGACGAAATGGGAATCAGTCTACGCGGTCTAGAAGAGGTCAAAGCTGCAGACAATGTTTTTGTAGAGCTTTACACGAGTTTAATGCCAAACTTTTCAATAAAACGCTTCGAGGAAATCTCGAGAAAAAAGCTTCGAGTCATTTCAAGGAAGGAACTTGAAGAAGAGAATGGAGAAGTCGTTTTAAAAGTAGCTAAAGGAGGAAAGGCAGTTCTGCTTGTTCCTGGTGATCCACTTATAGCTACTACTCATATCGCCCTGAGAATATGGGCTGAAAAGCTTGGAATAAAAACACGCGTGGTTCACGGAGCTTCCATACTTTCCGCTGTTATCGGTCTATCGGGTTTGCATAATTACAAGTTCGGAAAAAGCGTTACTATACCCTTTCCAGATGAAACTCCCTCCGAAACTCCGTATGAGGTCATTGCTCAGAATAGAAAACTTGGGCTTCACACTCTTTGCTTATTGGACCTCAGGGTAGAGGAGAAACGTTTTATGAGCGTTCGCGAAGCTTTGGAATTGCTTTTGAAAATTGAAGGGAAAAGAAAAGAGGAAGTAGTCACTATGGACACTTTTGTTGTTGGAATAGGGAGAGCTGGAAGCAGCGACCCTACAGTGAAAGCTGGCTTACTAAAAGAAGTGTTGAGCTATGATTTTGGACAGCCGCCGCACAGTATGATTTTCCCTGGAAAGCTTCATTTCATGGAGGCTGAAGCCCTTATAGTATTGGCTGGCGCTCCCAAACGAACTATGGAGATGGTTGAATGAGTATGGAGGAGCTTGTTTCGAAGTATGTTGCTTCTGCGGAGCATGTTTTTAGTGAAATGGAGATTGCTGATGCTTGCTTAAATCTTGAGCGTGTTAGCATCAAGAAGGTTGTGGAATTTGCCAAAGCCTATTTAGAGGATGCCAAATATTATAGGGATAAAAAGAAATTTGAGACAAGTTTAGCTTCTGTTGCATACTGCGAAGGTTTGCTGGATGCATTAAGACTGCTAGGAGCTGTGAGGTTTGAATGGCCATTGAAGAGGAAGGAAGCATGCGAAAAATAGTTCTGGCTTCCGGGACTTTTGATCTGTTTCACCTTGGGCATGTAAAGTATTTGGAGGAAGCGAAAAAGGCTGGTGGGCCAAACGCTAAACTCATAGTTATAGTGGCTAGAGATAGCACTGTTGAAAAGAGGAGAGGAACAAAACCTATTATACCTGAAAATCAACGGAGAGCGCTTGTTGACTCGTTAAAAGTTGTTGATGAAGCCATCCTTGGCTATGAAGAGTTTGACATTGAAAGGGTTATCGAAAAAATCAAGCCGGATGTGATTGCCCTTGGGTATGATCGAGGCGACATTGAAAAGAATGTGAGAGACTATGTTACGAAAAAGGGTTTGAAGATAAAGATTGTGAAAATTGGCAAGTTTAGCGAAGACGAGCTGGATAGTTCCTCAAAGATTAGGCAGAAAATCATTGAGCATTTCAAAAGATGAACGCTATGTTTAAGGGCTCTAAAAGATTTGTGCCAACCTACATAATCATCGCTTTAAACATAGCTGTTTATGCGTATACTTCTGTAATTGGCGGAGACTTTATCGATACAAACCCTGAAGTTATTTGGCAGTACGGACAAGTGAATCTACTCGTCTTGAACGGGTGGTACTGGCAGCTTTTTACAGCCATGTTCATCCACGTGGACATAATACACCTTCTTGGAAACATGTTCTTTCTGCTCATTTTTGGATTCAGAGCGGAAGACATGTTTAACATCAAAGAGTATCTTTTCATTTACTTCGCCAGCGGGTTGGCTGGAAACTTGTTAACGCTTGTTTTTGGACCTGAGATGGTTTCTGCAGGAGCTTCAGGCGCTATTTTCGGATTATTCGGAGCGTGCACGATCTACATTAGACGTGCAATTGGGCAGTCGATAATAAGCGCGTTGATGTACTCTTTCTTCTTGCTATTGATGAGTGCAGGACCAGGGGTCAATAATCTGGCCCATTTTGGCGGCTTGGTTGTTGGATTGCTAATCGGTTATGGGTCTGCGATGAAACGCAAACTGAAAGCCACATATGAATACAAATACTCTTATTCAATTCAAAGTTGAGAATGCCCGGTGAAAACAATTTAGATTTCGGATTGTTATCGCTTGAGTTCGCTCGCATCCATAGGTACTTTTGTATGCTTTATCTTCCCTGGGTTTCTGCAAAATTCTTTTCATAAGTTTCAGATAAGCGAATTTGGCTATGTGAAGGTTTCGACTAACGGGCGCTAGTTATACAGGAAAAAAGAGTTTGCGGGAGCAGTCGGTCATGTGATGACTGATTTCTGCTCTTGATTCTGCTTTCATAGACCTATTCTTCTAGGAAAACACAAAATGGCAGATTTGGGAAAAATGAATGATTGGCTTGGAACGATTCCCAGCCCTCAAACCAGAAAGAACTATAGAAATGGAATTAGGAGATTTGAAGAGTTCTATCAGAAACCTGTCGAAAGCCTTCTTGAGCTATCTGACACAGAGCTTGGGCACATCATTGAGAAATTCTATAGTCATCTGAAACAGAACCATCCACAGAACACGTGCAGAAACTTGGTCAATTGCCCAATTCAATACTTGAAGTATTTTGGCAAGAACCCAAAATACAAGAAA
>Ga0315308_1000337_pt1 | contig 25913 bp, 28 predicted proteins | sample TDP3_MG_FD_203078 | JGI IMG/M metagenome (GOLD analysis project Ga0315308, IMG submission 203078) | Freshwater sediment microbial communities from Lake Towuti, South Sulawesi, Indonesia - TDP3 | ecosystem: Environmental > Aquatic > Freshwater > Lake > Sediment | place: Indonesia: South Sulawesi... | reverse complement strand
GAAAAGCTGTTTGTGGCGAAACTGCCCTCATTAGCTTCAGCAGGAACAGGGCTGGGCCAGAGCTTTTCCGTTTCAGTGCTTCAACGGCAGTGTCTTTCCACTTTTCAACGCCGTTCTCGCCCAGATTGTCACTTACAAAATTGAAGGCACTCGAATATTTTCGCACCCAGTTACCGTAAGCTATGTTAAACTTCTCTTCATAAGTAGCGTCTTCACGAATAGTTTGTGTCACATTCTGCCAAATAGTCCTAAGCTCAGCAGCTTTCTGAGCACCCAGCTCTTTCTCTACAAGAGGCAAAACATTATCGTCCAAAAGTTTCATGTAACTAAGCACACCCGAATACTTCTCATCATAAGGCATTTCCTTTATCTCAACCATCAGAATCACTCATTCAATGTCATATGAGCATCGCATCCCTATAAGCTTTCGATTTCGCGCATCAAACAACCTCTACCTTTAGGTTTAGAATAAAACTTTACCTCAATCATTGCTGAGCCGAGAGTTTGAACATCGTCCTGACTAGGGTGTTATGGTAGCCCAGGAGAGATTCGAACTCTCGCATGCATAGATAGAGCATTCGGTTCACTCTGGCCCTGTCCAGATAAGAAATCAGTCACGATATGATTGAGCCCTACAAAATCGGATTGCAATTCTGGAATTCCCGACAGTTCGTCACGACATTGATAACACGCATTTCGTGGTCTTTTCACGAAAAGAACGTGAAAAAGGCTTTAGAAGAAGGTGGCGCGGGGGATTAGGTTTAAACTGTCGTTTAAATTCTCGGAATTTTTGTGACCCAAATAGTCACGTGCGCAAATTCTTAAGCCTCTAAAATTTTTGGGCCGAAAGGACAAGAAGCATCTGGTCCTAGCCAGTCTCCGTGGGTGATATATGCTGTGTATCTACAGCCACCGCATAGGTCGCTGTATGTGCAGATTTTGCAAGAACCTTTTAGCGCTTTTCGGTTTCTGATGTAATTTAGCAGTTCATTGTGAGCCCAGATTTCTTCTAGGCTTTGTTCTAGAAGGTTGCCCAGTTTTATTGGGGCAGGAACACAGGGGAGCAGGTCTCCCGAAGCAGTGAGTCCTGCGTACGTCAAGCCAACCGAACATCCGCTGAAGCCTGTTGCAAGCTTTCTCACAATCTTGGAAACTTCAAGTCCAAATTTCTCTTGAAACATCCTTTCGTATCCTGACAAAGCTTCGCTTACTGTGAAAACTTTGCCTTTTGAACGTTCGTGGCCAAGGCGAGCGTAATAGGTCATTCCTCGAGCGTAACATTGCATACGGAATCCCTCTGTTACGCTCTTGTAGAACTTGTTGTACAATGTTTCCAAAGCCTTGATTTTCTCTCTAGGCGTCACGTCAAGGTAACAGGCTTCTGCTCCGCGACCAGCGGGTATAAGCCGGTTTAGGTAGAATCTTGTTGCTCCGAGCTTTTCGGCTAAATCCATGGTTTCTTCTAATTCATTGATGTTCTTTGAGTGCAGGGTCATGGTGGTGGCCAACTCTTCAAAGCCTATTGCTGCACAATTTTTTATTCCCTTAATTGTCGCTTCAAAACTTCCAAGCTTGTTTCTTAAGAAATCGTGAGTTTCAGCCCTTGCGCCGTCCAAGCCTATTTCTACTCGTTTAATACCCACTTTAGCGAGCTTTTTCGCTACCTTGGAAGTTATAAGAGTTCCGTTAGATGCAATTGTGCAGAGCATGCCGTTGTCGTTGGCTCTCTTAATCGCGTCGTAAAGGTCTCTGCGTAGAAGCGGTTCGCCTCCCGAGAAGGTTAGTATAGCTACTCCTGCGTCACTCATGTTGTCTATCACCTTGAAGGCTTGCAAGGTCGTCAGTTCCGAATAGGAAGATGTGGGTGAAGAGTCTTGATGGCAGTGCAGGCAGTTGAGGTTGCATCTGTTGGTGAAGTTCCAGACGATAGTTATTGGAGCGCCGGTGGGCTGTGGATACATTATTCCAAAATTGGCAATTCCCTTCACCACGCTTAGTATGCATTTACGGATAAGCGAGTCTTTCAGTAGTCGTTTTGTTGTGAAGTCAGCGACTCCAAGATGGAAGAACAGTAGACGAATTAATGGCGTTATGACTGTTGATGCAAACAAGCAACCTTCACAAGGAAAATGTCGATTTGATGAGTAGGCATCAAAGACTGATAGCAATCGCTCTTGTCCACATTTTTCACATTTGTTTGTCAAATAACGTGCAAGAACCCTCCAAAAAGGGTTAGAGAATAGAGTTAAAGAGTGCCCACCATCACTTTTAGTCATTACTTACCCAAACCATCTTTCCTTCTCATAATTCTAAGTTCTTTAAAAGGCTTCAGTTGAAGCGCGCGCAAGTCTTGTGCAAAAAGTGCGGGGGATGGGCTTTGAACCCACCTTGCAAGAAGGTTATGCCCAGAAATAGATTACAACCGAGACCATGGGCGCGAATAACACAAGTTTAATAACATTTTGATGATGTAACAATGAAAGTGAGGAGAGAATCTTGATGAAGAGCCAAAGTCATCTTAAAAGGATACCTCATATTACAATCGGCGTGTCTGATCTAAAAAACTCTGTGCATTTCTATCAAGACATTCTTGGGCTCGAGAAAATAGGCGAATGGCCCACTTACGCAATCTTTGACATAGCCGGAGTAACCCTTGGCTTGGAGCCAAAGGCAAAACTGGAGATTTGTCTGCTCGTCGACGACGTCGACAAAGCCCATCGAGATCTTAGAGACAAAGGAGTCAAGTTCGTTACCGAGCCAAAAGATCAACCTTGGGGTGGTCGAACCGCCACTTTCGTCGACCCTGACGGAAACAAATTCGTCATCGAGTCGTTCCAATGTAGAGTCTGCGGCAAAGTCTGTCAGAGTTATCGCGAGCTTCTTGAAGAACACCTGAAAAAGCACAGCTGACAAATTCTATGCGCAAGTGATGTGGTATTATATGACTCAGCGTGTTGTCAAAAACATAATCTACTTTGATGCGCCGGGGCCTCAAAACACTGAAAAAGTCATTGACACGGTGCGAGATCGGATTAAAGAAGGGGATGTGGAATTCGTTGTCGTTGCATCCATAACTGGTGAAACAGCCCTGAAGGTTGCCAAATCGTTGAAGGGTGCTAAAGCTTCTACAATTTGTGTTTCAGGATGCCCATCCTGGCAGACCTTTGGCGAACAGTATCTAAGGGTGAAGAAACACCCATTTATTGAAGAAAGCACACGCAAACAGCTGATAAAATTAGGTGTCAAGATAGTTGACACTGTTCCATCTTCATTAAGCGACACAATAGAGTATGGCCTAGCCAGGTACGGATATGTCCCTGCAAGCTGGGCGGTTGTCGAAACACTGCTTGCAGTTGGCGGCTATGGTTTTAAGACAGCCGTTGAAATAGTGCTGATGACCACCGATTGCGGAGCCCTTCCGCCCTTTAAAACGGCAATTTCGATTGCAGGTACAGATAGGGGCGCCGACACAGCCATAGTGGCGAAATCGACGTATTCTCCATGCATGTTCGGCGAGAAGGAAGAGCAGAGGTTTCAGGTCTTGGAGATATTAGCCATGCCCAAAAACAAGAAATGGTACGGTAAGGTGACCTGTGGAGAATTTAATGTAAAAGAATTAACCAATAACCAAAGCTAAGTTAGCCCGCTTTCATAATCTGTCCGTATGTGAACTCAGTTTTCGCTTCCCTAAACCAAAGCAGGCAAGAGTAAGTCGTTAGCAGGATCACCGCTAACTCCACTGTTATCGAGGCAGTTCCGATGTAGAAGGGGTTTCCGTTGGCTAGGGGATAGATCACATAGGGCATGTTTTCATGGGTGAACATGTCGAGGAAGATGTGGCTGACGCCGCCCACCAGGCCGCAGACGTATATCCTCGACAGCGGATACCTAACTTGACTCGGCTTAAGCCATAAGGCGTTGTATACAGACCGCAGTCTTCCCTCGAAGAAGTGCTCCACCGTGTAAACTCCAAACGTGATGAGGATAGGATAAACCGTTAGCGCGGTTGCGAAACCGTGCCAAATCCTGTGGTCTAAAGGGTCCCCAATCATCCGGTAGTAGAGGGGCTCCAAATCTATAAACATGGCTGAAACTGTTAAGGCGAGAAGGTCGATTCTCCTCTTGTCCTTGAAGTAGAGAAACATCAGCGCAAGTCCATGAAGCGGAGTTATCGACATACTATTCCAGCGGTATCCTCTTCCCGTTAAAATCACGTTTTGAGATTCCAAATTCGCTCCTGGCCTCTCTCAGTTGGCTTGCCGTGAAGACAGGGCCATCCTTGCACACGCGATACTTGCCCACAACGCAGCTTCCACACAAGCCTATGGCGCACCGCATTATGCGTTCTAGGCTGGCTTCCAAGGCTATTCCGTGTTTTTCAGCTAAGTCGAAAACCTTCCGCATCATCTGTTCAGGCCCGCAAGTGTAAATCACGTCAGACCTTTCTTTAGCCAAAAGCGTCTCTAGGGGTGTTGTGGCTAAGCATTTGACGCCATAACTGCCATCCTCGGTTGTCGCTACCAAATCTCGTCTACTGCAAATCTCTTCAAGCCTGTCTATGAAAAGTAGCTCTTCCTTAGTTTTCGCGCCTATGACGAAAACCAGCTTTTTTGCTTTGGAGGCCAATTTTTCGGCTAAGAATAGCAGTGGGGCTATGCCTGTTCCGCCCCCAACCATCAGCATTTTTCCTTCTTTCAACGTGAAACTGTTGCCAAAAGGTCCCCGTAAGCCAATGATTTCACCAGCTTTTTTGTTGTGCAAGGCTTGTGTTGCCTCTCCAACCCCTTTAACGGCCACCGAAACTGTGCCGTCCTCGTTTGCATCCAGTATGCTTAGGGGGATTTCATCCACGCCCGGAATCCAGAGCATCAGAAACTGGCCTGGCTCAGCCATCGAGCATAGTCTGTCTTTAAAAGTCAAGGTTTTAACTGTGGGGCTTTCAGCTATAACGTTTAGAATGCGCGAGGTTCTATGCCTGTTAGCTGCGATGCGATAAACCGACAATTTCCTTCACGCTCCCGAAACCCTTCCTTTTCAAATAACCGTCTATCCCCCGCGCAATGGCCTTGAATACGCCTGGGCCTTTTATGGCTATGGCAGTGCCTATTTGAAGTGCAGAGGCTCCTGCTAGGAGAAACTCCACCGCATCCCGCCAGTTGGTTACGCCACCGCACCCAATTATTGGCACTTTAACTCGCTCGTAGATTTCGTAGACGCATCTGATGGCTATGGGCTTTATGGCTGGGCCTGAGAGTCCGCCAATTTTGTTGCTTAGGATGGGCATGGCTGTTTCCGTGTCTATCGCCATGGCTCTAACCGTGTTTATGGCCGTTAGGGCGTCGGCACCAGCGTTAACGGCAGCCTCTGCAATCTCAGCAATACTCGTAACGTTTGGCGACAACTTGACAAAAACTGGTTTATCTACAACAGCCTTAACTTTTCCAACAACTTCTGCTAAAATTTCCGGGCTTTGCCCAATCTCTGAGCCTGTCTCCCTAACATGGGGGCATGAAACGTTAAGCTCCACGGCATCCGCGCCCGCATCCAAAGCCTTTTTGGCTACGGTTGCATATTCTTCTGCTGAAAAACCGTAAACGCTAACGATCAATGGAACATTCAAAGCGATTTTTGATTCACGAATTTCTTTGACAAACTCGTCTATTCCGGGGTTTGGAAGTCCCATGGCGTTGATTAAGCCACAGCTTGTCTGCGCTATTGTCGGGTTTGCATAGCCCTTACGGGGCTTCAATCCAACAGATTTTGTGACTACGGCGCCAGCTCCACCTTTAACTATATTACCTAAAGTCTCTGCGGAATAACCCAGAATGCCAGAAGCCAGCATTGTAGGATTAGAAAGCTTCAAGCCAGCCAAACTAATGCTTGAGCGACCGCTTTTCAAAGACTCTCTCACCACAAACATTTTCAGTAAACGTTATCACTTTAATAAGATAAAGTTTAGTTCTCAGGTGCGGATCATGCCTTCTGTTGGTAAATTTAAGGCTGTGCTTTTCGATCTTGGAGGGACACTTGTAAAAACTTTGGATGCTTCTGAAATCTACGCAAGAATTCTGGAGGTTTATGGAGTTAAAGTCTCTTCTGACGACGCAGCTAAGGCTCACAGAGAGAACGAGAGAGAGTTTGATTTTAAAAAAAGGGCTGAGTTTGGGCAGGATTTTTGGGTTGAATGGAACCTGAAGATTTTGGAAAGGCTTGATATACAGAAGAATAGAGAGTTTTTGGCGAGGAAAATTGCTGAGCTTTGGTGGGAATACACTGGATTAGAAGCTTACCCAGAAGTGATGGAAACTCTTACTCAATTAAGGATTAAGGGAATAAAAATGGGAATAATAACGAATGGATTTGAAAGCGATGCTGAAGAAGTTCTAAAGAAGCTCGCTTTGACGAGTTATTTTGATGTTGCCGTGGGAGTTGATTCTTGTAGGAAGGCGAAACCAGATAAGGAGATATTCATTTATGCTGTCAACAAGCTTCACGTGCGCCCAGAAGAAACAATATTCGTAGGCGATTCTGTAAAGTCTGATTATGAAGGCGCTAAAAGAGCTGGCTTAAAATCTTTGCTCATCAACCGAGAGAGGAAGCCCTCAGCTCACGTTGAAGCTATAACAAGTTTAACTGAATTGCTACATTATGTTTAACGCCAAAATAATCAAGGAATAATTATACGTTTATTTCTAAACTGAAATCCCGCATCCAGACTTTTCTGTTATTTTTTCTTTTTCTGTCCAAACGTGGGTTCTGTTTCCTCAGCGCCGAGGAGTATCCTCAGCGATTTCACTTCTTCCCTGAGCATGCTTATTTCACTTTCCAAAGCTTTAGTCTTGGAGTCAGCCATCTTTTTAAGCTCTTCAATTTCCAGCAAAAGATTTCTCCGTTCAGTTTCTAAGGCTTTAAGCTTCTCTACCACATTTTTGAGTTTGCTCATAAACTCCAGCTCGTCCGCCATCGCTATTTATAGTATCAGATTTTGACACTTAAGATTTTTGCAAACTTAGAACTAAAGCCAACTCTAAACATCACCGGAACAACTATTTATTAAGATAAAGCTTAGGAATAGTTAATTGGCGCTGAGTGGTTTTGATGATGGAGGAAGCGTAAGTAATGAAGGCTACGGTGGTTGAGTGTTCATTTGGTATAGTGGCTTTCAACGAAGAAAGCAAGTTAATAGAGAAGGTTTTGTTTCCTAAGGAGCCTCAATTGGCAGCTCAAGCCTTGGTGAAAATTGAAGCTGGAAAAATGGTTGATGAAATCAAAGAATTAATTAACAGGCTTAGGAAAAGTGGCTATGACACCTTTGTTTTCGAGAATGCAAACCTCGCCAATGAGGTTCGACAAAAGTTTGGAGTTAAGGTTGAGGTTTCTAAGCCTTCCAAGGCTGGTGAAACGGTTCGCTCCAGCATGGAGAGGTTTGCTGTCGAAACAGGCTTTACGAAGGATGCTGAAGAGTTTAGCCTGTGGATGCATAACCTGGCCATGGAAATAGCCAAGCTAAGGGTGAAAGGGGCTGTCGAGAAAAGAGACCTACTCGTTGCCCAGGCCATCCAAACCTTGGACGACCTGGACAGAACCATAAACTTGTTCATGGGGCGCGTGAGAGAATGGTATGGCATCCACTTTCCAGAACTTGACCGCCTATTGGATAAGCACGAAACCTACGCCCGCCTTGTGCTAAAGCTGGGCAGCAAAGACAACTTGACAGATGAAAGACTCGAGAAAGAGGAGATTCCAAAGTCGAAAGCCGAGCAGATAGCCAAAGCGGCTGAAACGTCCATGGGGGCAGACCTGACAGAAACAGACTTGGCACAAGTTCAAGCCTTATGCAAAAACGTGATTGACCTCTATCAACTAAGGCAAACCCTAGAGGATTACTTAGACAAAACTATGGAAGAGGTTGCGCCAAACGTTAAAGCGTTAACAGGTTCTCTTTTAGGAGCCCGTCTGATAGCATTTGCCGGGGGCTTAATGAATCTAGCTAGGATTCCGGCAAGCACAATCCAAGTCATAGGCGCGGAAAAGGCCTTGTTCCGCTCGTTGAAAACGGGAACGAGACCCCCAAAACATGGGATAATTTTCCAACACTCCTACTTGCATGAGGCTAAAAAATGGCACAGGGGAAAAATCGCTAGAGCCTTAGCTGGAAAACTAGCCATAGCCGCGAGAGCAGATGCCTTCGGAGGCAGATACATAGGCGAAGAACTAAAAGCCAACCTAGAGAAGAGAATTGAGGAGATTCGTGAAAAGTACGTTGAGCCTCCTCAAGTCCCGGAAAAGAAGCCTAGATGGGAGGAGAAAAGGAGAAAGAGGAAGCGTGGAGGTAAAGGTTAAACCCCACCCGCGGTTTCAGGCAATCTATCAAATGACGCTGGAGGATGGAGCCCAAAGACTGGCAACGAAGAACCTAGCGCCAGGAAGAAACGTTTACGGTGAGAGGCTCATACGCTGTGAAGGAGTTGAATACCGCCTTTGGGATGCCTTCAGAAGCAAACTGGCAGCAGCCATCCTGAAAAACCTAAAAACCGTCCCAATAAAGCAAAACCACAAAGTTCTCTACCTTGGCGCCGCTTCTGGGACAACGGCAAGCCACGTTTCAGACATTGTTGGCGAAAAAGGCCACGTCTACTGCGTGGAGTTCGCCTCGAGAGCCATCAGAGAACTGGTCAACAACGTGTGCGCCTACAGGCTCAACATGTCGCCAATACTTGAGGACGCCCGGTTCCCTGAAAAATATGCAATGTTTATCGGCGGAAAGGTTGATGACGTTTACTGCGACATTGCCCAGCCGGAACAAGCCAAAGTTCTAGCGGATAATGCCGACCTATTCCTCAAGAATTCTGGGTGGATAATGCTTGCCGTGAAAGCCCAAAGCATAGACGTGACAATGGAACCGTCGGAAGTCTACAAGCGCGAAGTTAAAGTTCTGGAAAACCGCGGCTTCCGCATAAGAGAAGTCGTGCATTTAGAACCATACGACAAGGCCCACGCTATGATAGTAGCCCAAATCCGCTGAGCACATCTTCTAGAAGATAAGTATAGTTTATATCCGACAATGCAATGATATTTTTTGTGACTGTTCGATGATTTATAGGGAGAAGGAGAGCGTAAAGACCCCGGAGGCTGCGCTGAAGGAAGCCGGCTTTAATGTTTCTGAGAGGTGCTGTTCTAGGCCTAGCTGCTTCGACTATGCGGCAAGAAAAAGAGAAACAGTCATTTTCGTAAAAGTTCATTCGGATATCGACGCCTTTCCTCCAGGCGACTGTTTCGAGCTGAAAGCCATTTCGGGATGTGTATCGGCAGCTTCGCTTCTGGTGAGCGAGAAGACACGTGAAAGACCGTTGGAAGACGATACGGTCTACTCGCGATACAATGTTTTGGCTGTTACTCCAAAAACTTTTGAAAACATTGTGGTTCGCGATGTGAATCCTCTAATCCAAGCTGGCCCGGGAGGCTACTACGTTGAAATCGACTGTGAAGCGGTTAAGCGAAGAAGGCAAGAGTTGGGCTTGTCAGTAGGTGAGATGGCTGAAATGGTAGGCTTGTCCCGGAGAACTCTCTACGGTTACGAACGTGGCATGGCTAAAGCTTCAGTCACAGCTGCATATAATCTGATGTGCACTTTGGGAATTCCGGTTGCCAAATCGATAAACATATTCGAGAGGTCAAAGGATCAACGTAAGTGTTTCTTGACAGCGGCTAAAAATGTAATCGCCAGAAATAAACTTGTCCAGAAGATTATCAGAAAACTTACCCGCTACAACGTAACAACAGTTAAAAGGGCGCCCTTCGACTTCGTCATCACGTTTCCAGAAGAAAACATGAGAATCATCGGCGGGGTTGCGAAGGACAAAGAACAAGAATTGAACAGAAGGGTGGATGAAATCTTGAGCATCAGCAGAGTCGTCAAAGCGCATCCAATCCTCATAACGGAAGGGCAAAAACCGTCAAACAGGGAGATTTCATGCATTAATAGCGAAGAGATTTCCAAAATCAGAAATCCTGAAGACTTGATTTGCAAAATTTAAATGAGTTTCACCTGACGTGAATCGTTCTCGCTTTTAGCCCTCTTAGCTGGCTTCCAGGATTTCCTGACAAAGTCTGGGTATTCTCCCAGCTTTTCTAGGCATTGTTGAAGAAAGTTTATGGTTTTGGGGTCTGTTGGGTATCCGCAGCCAAAATCGCCATACTTACTCGTTAACTCTGCAATTTCTTTGTCTCTTTCCACCTTAGCGATTATTGAGGCTGCTGAAACTATGGGGTATTTCTTATCAGCCTTGTGCTCAGAGACTATCTCCACCTTAAAGGGCAAGCACTCTAGAATGTGTTGCTTGAACCGCTCTTCTAAAACGTCTGAAGCATCGACATAGGCTATGTCTGGCTTAAGCATCTCTATGACCTTTGCCATGGTCTGCGCCTCCAGTCTGTTCAATCTGCGAAGTTTCCTGCCTGTCTCAACAACCTTATCGATTTCTCTTGGCGAAAGCTTCATCACGCTATATTTTTCTGCAATACGTTTGATTTCAACCGCGAGGTTTTCTCGCCTGCGTGGCGATAGAAGCTTCGAGTCTTTGACTCTCAATTCAACAAGCTTCGGCAATTCCTCTTCCTTCATTAGAACTCCTGCGATAACTAATGGACCGATTACTGAGCCGCGTCCCGCATCGTCAACGCCTGCAACTAGCATGGGAGAATCACCCTTTTACTAGGAGGGTATTGAACTTCAGAGCTATAACCCTTTGTTCTTAGAAAATGTCTGCTTTATTCTTTTGCCTATGGTGAAGACTAGACGCAATGTCAGTTTCTAGGGGGCCTGTCTGAGGCGCCTAGGCGCTTCCCTATGAATAGATTGTATTAAACTCTAATACGCTTTATATTATTAAGGACAGGCACCTTTTGCCGTCATTAAAGAAGAGTCCATGCGGCAAACTTAAATTTTCTTTAATGATTTATAATTTAATGAAGTAGAATGATAAATGAGAACTGTTTGGAAAAGGAAAGTTTCTATAGAAGATTCACTAATATGGTTTCTGATATTTTCAGATTACCAGAAAGCACAGAGATAGTATACGTAGCAATTCTCACAGCTGCATTCATGTTTTTCTCAACAACGTTTTTCGCTAACATCGAAATTTCAATTACGGATATCACGCTTCTTTTCATTGGACACTACGGCTTTCCATTTGAAATTCTAAGAAATGTTAACGCCACTCGAATAATTCAAATTCAGCCCAAATTGAAATATCTCATGCCTCCACCAATCCTCGGTTGTAGTCACGGCACTGTCGAGTTAATATGGTCGGGACTGCTATTAAATCTCATATTTTATGTTCTGCTCTCGTTCGTCATCGTTAGGGTCGTTGCGAAAGTAAAGGATGAAATATACTTACGTATATATTATTAAGATAACCACGAAGAAACTGAATGGCACTTCGGCTTGGAAAGTTTCATGTGCTGCCTCTCAATAGTTGTCTATATCACCGAAGGGCTTGAATCCTAATTTCAGGAATGATTTTTGGCTTCGCTGTAGGGGCATCTCCTGGACCTCTTCTTGCTTTGGTTTTTTCTGAGACTGTATCTTCTTGTAAAAGAGGGTTTAAACTTAATCGATTTATTTTAGGGGGCTTCATAAAAGGGAAAAATTCGCGGAGAAATCCCTACTTTACGGAAATAGCCCTTTTGAATCAGTAGTTGCTATCTGGCGTAACGGGCATGTTTCTGTTCATGTTTTCTGAATAGCATTACGTTTTCAGCGCGTGTTTGGTGCCTAGAAAATTCTGCGTTTCTTTTTTTCATGCTGCTTTTTTAGGTCTTCTTGGACTTCTTCAAATTGTTGGCTCACTGCGGGTTCTTCAATTGCCGTCACTTCTACTTCACCTTCCATTGGCTCTTCTTGCACCGTTTCTGTGACTTCTGGTGAAGGTTCGGGTGGTGGGAAGGTTTCTGGTTCCTCCGGTGGTTTCTTCAGTCTGTTCTCTAGCTCGCTTATCTTGGATTCTAGCTCTTTCACAGCCTTTAGCATCGCCTGGTTGTGGTCTTCCAGTTCTTGGATTGCTAGTTTTTCTTCAAGTATCTTTACTCTTTCTTCCAGGCTTTTTTCCATTTCTTCTAGAGAGTGTGCCTCTTCTTCCAATCCTGCCCTCTTGTTTTGGAGTTCCTCGAGTTCTTTTGATGGGGTCAAGTCGTTTCACTCAAGGCTTTTGGGGTCGTTATAGGGATAACTATTTTATGAAGAGAAAATCTTTATTCAAGATTCAATTCGGTGAAGCGCTCAAGAACCATGGTAACGCGAAAACTAGAAAAAGAGGGGAGTTGCGAAATGCTTTTTATGCGTGCTGTGCCAGATATGGGGTTTGAAAGGAGGTTAAAGCTATGGAGTTGAAGGGAAGTAGAACTGAAAAGAATCTGTTGGCAGCGTTTGCCGGTGAGTCGCAAGCCAGGACCAGATACACTTTTTTCGCCAGTGTGGCCAAGAAGGAGGGGTTTGAGCAGATTTCTGCGGTTTTTCAGGAGACGGCTGACAACGAGAAGGAGCATGCGCAGTTGTTTTTTAAGCTTTTGAAGGGTGGGCTCGTGGAGATCACGGCTGCTTATCCAGCGGGCGTTATTGGGTCGACGGCGGAGAATCTGAGGGCAGCGGCGGAAGGCGAGAAGCACGAGTGGGGTACGCTTTATCCAAACTTTGCTGAGGCGGCTGAAGAAGAGGGTTTTGTGGAGGCGACTAGGACTTTTCGCATGGTTGGTAAGGTTGAGGCCTATCATGAGAGGCGGTATAGGAAGTTGTTGGCGAACGTTGAGCAAGGTAAAGTGTTCCGTAAAGATTCGGCTGTCTGGTGGAAGTGTAGAAACTGCGGCTATGTTTTTGAGGGCAAGGAAGCGCCTGAGAAGTGTCCTGTCTGTGAGCATCCGAGAAGCTACTTCGAAGTATGGTGCGAAAACTACTAAACCCTCCCTTTTACATTAAACACACGCAGACAATGTCAAACAATAAAATACCATCCTAAACTTTCTAAAATTCAATAGGTCGAAAGTATTTTATTTGCTAGTCGGAGATACTTAGTGAGGCGAACTTATGGGAAACCCAGGAGATGTAGGCGGTACACTTTCTAAAGTTGGCGGAGGGCTACTCCTGCTCGGTCTCTTAATAGCCTTCATAGTTATTACGTCCATCTTAGGCCCACTGGCAATCCATGCATTCACCTATCCGCCCGTACTTTTAGGTTTCTTCTTAAATATAATTCTTGCAATCGTATTGTTTGCAACAGAAGACGGAATAATCATGATCGTTGCTGGAGTTCTTGGGCTCGTCTTTTCACTCCTATTAGTGGGAGGAATCGTGGGAATAATCGGAGGGATACTCGGACTAGTTGGAGGCATTTTGACCTTAACTGCCGAGTCCGAAGTGACTAGAGTTTGTCCACAATGTGGCAAGGTCTTAACAGAAGACGCGAAATTCTGTCCACGTTGTGGAAAAGAACTGGCATAGCAGTTTGTGTCAAGATTTTTCCAGAAATCCGACGGCTTTTTCAACTATAACCTCGTGTAGGCGGTCCCTGTTCTCCCATGTAACCAAATATACCTCAGCGTCTTCCCTCGCTTTCACATCGTCTATTAGCTTGTTTCGTGCCCTCCAGTGAACCACGCCAACTACGAGCTTTCCGCTTTCAACAGCCCTCCTGACCGCATCCCTAAACCTTTCAGAAAACAACTCCATAGGACCAATCTCATCTATCGCAACTACATCAAAATTCTCAAAAGCCCTCACAATGGCTTCAACGCCTATACCGTCAAGGTCTCCTAGGTTAACGCGATATTTACCAACCTGCGGACCACTCTTCTGATTCACATGAGCAAGCCACCCACGCCTACCGCTACCTAAATCCAAAATCTCAAAGCCAACACGAGCCCCGCAAGAACGAACTTCACGGCTCACCATCCCACCAACACTATAGCCCTCAGCCTTTAAGGCTTCAACCACCCTCATCAAAACAGTTGTCTTACCAACACCTGGACTGCCAGTTAAGAACAATAATCGTTTTTTCACATGTTCTTCCTCTAAACCAGAAATCTAATATTCCCCTGAAATGGTATTTATGCCTGTTTATTTTGGACAAGGTCGGTGTAAGCTTGAAAACAAGGAAGCTTGGAAGAACAGACCTCGAGGTCAGCGTCATAGGTTTTGGAGCAATGTGGCTCCCGAATTTAAAGGTTGAGGAATGCCTTAAGATCGTTAGAAGAGCCATTGAGCTGGGTGTGAACTACTTTGACACTGCAAGAAATTACGGAGACAGCGAAGAAAAGCTCGGTTTAGCCCTTCGAGACATAAGAGACAAGTGCGTAATCGCAAGCAAAACAGGATCAAGAACCAAGAAAGAATCGCTTGAAGAAGTCGAGAAAAGCCTTAAAGCTCTCAAAACAGACAGAATGGATATCCTTCAACTTCATGGAATAGATGACTCCAAGACCTTAAAGAAGGCCATGTCTCCGGGAGGAGCCTTAGAAACGTGCAAGCAAGCCCGTTCTAAGGGGTTAGTAGACTTTATAGGGATTTCAAGCCACAGACCGAACGTTTTAGTTGAAGCCATAAAAACCGGTGAGTTCGACATGGCGCTGGTGCCTCTAAATGTTGTAACCAGGCAGCCCACAGAGGAGTTTCTGCCAGTTGCTAAAGAACATGACGTCGGAGTCGCTGTCATGAAACCTCTTGCCATGAAAATCGCCAACATACTGACTTGGAATTACAGTCAGCCGCTTTCTCTTCTTTCTGACGACCCTGAACTCGCGACCTTCCTTGGAGCGGATGCAGCCTCAAGAGTTCGTAGCGCATTGAAGTTCATTTTGACTCAAGACATTTCAACAGTGGTTCCCGGCTTTAAAAGCGTCAAAGAGGTGGAAGTTGCAGCTAAAGTTGGAGAAGAGTTTAAGAGGCTGTCCCCAGAAGAAGAGAGCCTTTTCAAGGTAAACCTTGGAAAAGATCATTGCAGAGACTGTGGCCTTTGTCTTCCCTGTCCAATGAAACTGAATATTCCGGCTATGCTGAGGTTTTATGATTTGTACAGAATTTATAACCTGAAGGAGTGGGCTAGGAAATTGTACCTGGGCCTAGAAGTTAAAGCTGATGAATGCGATAATTGCGGAAATTGCGAGCCTAAATGCCCGTATCACGCGCCTATCAGAAAATTCCTAGAAGAGATTCGCAAGACCTTTTAAAGTACAAGCGAGACTATAAATGGCTTGTCATAATTATGTCCTAGCTTGATGCTAAGGTGAATAGCCAAAGCATGAAAAACGAAAACTTCAAAATAGATTTTCCAACAGAAACTGTTGAAGAAGGCAAAGTCAAGATATTAGTTCCAAAACATGAAGCCTTCGTAAAGTTGCCTTCCGAGTATGCGCCTTCAAAGGCTCCGGTGTTCTACAACCCCATTATGGAATTGAATCGTGACATCTCTGTTTTAGCCCTACAGGCTTATCAAAAAACGCTCAACCGCGAAATCTCTGTCTGCGAACCCTTAACAGGCTGCGGTGTCAGGGGAATACGCTTCGCGGCAGAGGTTGAAGGCGTCCAGAAAGTCTTGATCAACGATATCAGCGAGAAAGCCTTTCAGCTCGCAAAACGCAATGTGCAAATGAACGGGCTAACCGAACGCGTAACCGTAAAAAACGAAGACGCAAATTTTCTCTTAGCCCATTATGGTGCGCCACGTAAAAGATTTGACGCCATAGACGTAGACCCCTTCGGCTCCCCTGCGCCCTATATAGATTCTTCCATCCGAGCCTTACGCAACGGCGGTCTTCTTGCTTTGACAGCCACGGACATGGCGCCCTTATGTGGAGTTCATCCAAAAGCATGCATCAGAAAGTACGGCGGAAAACCGTTACGCACAGAATACTGCCACGAACTGGCCGTTAGGCTTTTGGCTGAATGCCTAGCCACAGCCGCAGCAAAACACGACGTAGGCATACGCGTGGTCTTCAGCCACAGCACAGACCACTATGTTAGGATTTATGCAACGATAAAATATGGAGCAAAAAGCGCCGATGAAAGCATCAAAAACCTGGGATACATACTGCACTGTCACAAATGTTTCCACAGAGAACCCGTAAAGGGACTCTTCACCATTGAGCATTCTGGAAGATGCAGCGAATGCGGTTCAAGACTTAGCATTGGCGGGCCATTGTGGCTTGGAAAGATACTTGACGGAAAATTTTGCGAGTTGATGGAAGAAGAAGCCAAAAAAAGAAAGTTCAGACTTGGAGGAAGAATAGAAAAAATTCTGGCTTTAATAAAAAGCGAGGTTGAGGGTCCCATCACTTACTATGTGCTTGATAAGCTATGTGACGCGCTAAACCTGCCGGTCCCACCCGTTAAAAAGGTTGTTGAAGCCATAAGGAAAGAGGGCTTCCAGGCGTCATTGACACATTTTAATCCTAAGGGAGTAAGGTCAAGTGCCACAGCAACAAAAATGCACGAAATTTTGCGTGAAGTAACAAGTGCTACGCGGTAAGTTTTAAATATTCTAAGGTTGGAATCTGAGTTCTAGGTGACAATGTTGAAGATGAAATATTTAGCGTTCATGATAACCGCGATGGCTGTCTCAGCACTGCTTCTGAGCTCTTCAGCCCATGCGCAAGTTCCAGCGGCAACAGTCAACATTTATGCTTGGACAGACAAGCCATACTATAATCCCGGAGACAAGGGCGTTCTCAAGATAGTGATTCGTAATGACAGAACAGATACGGACCTTATACTACAAAACATAACCATAGAGTATCCATGGTTTGGTTACATGGGCGACAGGTGGGAAGGAAACACCACCATAACACCATCTTCCATCGTTCTCTCAAAAAATGGCGGAACCTACAGCACCACGACAGAGTTCACTGTACCAACAGACGGAAGAGCTGCCACTCTATCAACCGGATCAACAATTGACATAAGGGTCGCGGTGGACAAGCAGCCATATTACTATCCAGTTTTTGGGCCTTACACCGTGACTCTCTACGTAAGAAGTGTACCAACATACACGCTCCCAGAAGGCATGGACAAGATAGTTACGCTCTTCACTATTCAGACAGTATTAATAATTGTTTGTACGATCATAATAGCTGCAACAATATTCCTTTCGGCCCGTAGACCCCAAGCGATGCTGAAGGCAGAAGAAAAGACAGGATAAGCCAAACTTCCCCCTCAAATCTTCCATTTTGTTTAAGTAATAGAATCCATAATTTATAGTGGCAGACTTGAGTGAATGTTGGAGGTGCCGTCAAACTCGGAAAAGTTTTGGTCACGTCCGCTTGGCCCTACATAAACGTTACTCCTCACATCGGCAACTTAGTTGGCTCTGTTTTGTCAGCGGATGTCGTTGCCAGATACTATAGGTTGAAGGGCGAAGATGTTGTAATGGTGAGCGGCTCGGATGAGCATGGAACCCCCATAGAAGTTGAAGCCATACGCTTAGGCATATCGCCCAAGGAGTTAACGGACAGAAACCACGCAAAAGTTGTTGAATTATTTAAGAAGTGGGGGATATCCTTTGACAACTACACCAGAACGGAAAATCCAGTTCATAAAGAGTTTGTACGAGACCATCTAATGAAAATACACAGTAATGGATACGTTTTCGTTCAAGAGACGAGAATGCTCTACTGCCAAAACTGTAGTCGTTTCCTACCCGACAGGTTCGTTGAAGGGAAATGTCCCTACTGCGGTTATGAGCCTGCCCGTGGAGACCAATGCGATGCGTGTGGAAGACTTTTGGAACCAACGCTCCTCGGCGAGCCTTACTGCGTAATTTGTAAAGGCAAACCTGTCATAAAGACGACCAAGCACTGGTACTTTGACCTTTCAAGATTTTCTCAAGAACTAAGCGATTACATAAGCAATAACGAGCAGCTGCCGACCAACGCCAAAAACTTCAGTCTAAACTTAATAAAGGAAGGATTAAAACCCAGAGCAGTCACCAGAGATGTTGGTTGGGGAATTCCAGCACCTTTTCCCGGAGCAGAAGACAAGACAATTTATGTTTGGGTTGAAGCTGTTTTGGGCTATGTTTCAGCGACGATTGAATATTTCAGAAATCGTGGAGAATCCGGAAGATGGAAGGAGTATTGGTTTGACAAAGACACTAAAACCCTATACTTCATTGGTAAAGACAACATCCCATTTCACACAATAATCCTCCCAGCCCTACTATTGGCTTCCCGCGAAGACTACAACCTACCATGGAACGTGTCGGCAACCGAGTTTCTCCAGTTCAAAGGTGAAAAGGCCTCTAAGAGTCTGAGAATAGGCATCTGGATAGATGAAGCCTTAGAACTTTTCCTAGCAGATTATTGGCGTTACTTCTTAATGGCGACAAGACCTGAGACGAAAGATTCAAACTTTTCATGGGAACTCTTAATCGAAAAGGTTAATTCGGACTTAAACGACACTCTTGGGAACTTCATCCACAGAACCTTGACATTCATGAACACACAGTTTAACAGCGAAGTTCCGCCTCCGGAAAAATTGGATGAAGATGACGAGCATATTCTGAAAGAGCTTAAAGAGAAAGTGGAGGCAACCGCCAAAGAAATCGAAGATTGCAGACTGCAATCGGCTGCGAACACCATGATAGGCATAAGCCGCATGGGAAATCAGTACTTGAATGAGAAGGAACCGTGGAATCTAATCAAGAAGGACAGAGGTAAAGCAGCAAACATAATTTACGTGGCAGCACAAATCGTTAAAACCCTAGCGATAACTTCAGCCCCCTTCATTCCATTCGCCGCAGAAGAGCTTTGGAGAACCCTCAGCTTGCCAGGAAGCGTCCACGAACAGAAATGGGACGAAGCACTAAAACCGTTATCAGCCAACCATAAAATAGCTAAGGCTAGGCCCTTATTCCAAAAGATAGAGGTCAGCGCACAAAGACTGGATGAAAGGTTGGAGAAGATCAGAGAACGCTTGGCTAAAGCCACGGAGACTGCCTAAGAGCCTATTAAGGCCGTGAAATTTTGCAACTCAAAATCGACCTTCACGTTCACACCCACTACTCCTACGATTCTCTCATCACGCCTGAAGACTTGGTCTTTTACGCCAAAAAGCGCGGATTAGACGGCGTCGCCATAACAGACCACGACAGAACCGACGGTGCACTAAAAATAGCCAAAGAAACAGACGCTTTGATTATCCCGGGAATCGAGGTTTCAAGTTCAAACGGGCATGTCCTAGGGCTTAATGCTCAGAAACCGATCCCGCAAGGGCTGAGCGCGGATGAAACTGTGGATAGGATTCATGAGGCTGGTGGCATGGCGGTGGCTTGTCACCCGGCAGGTTTTTTTAAAGGAAAATTAGGAAAGCACATAAATTCGAAGTTTGACGCGGTGGAAGTGATAAACTCGTCCGCATTCCCCTTTAGCTACGCAGTAAAACAAAGCCAGAGAATCGCTTCTCGTCTTGGAATCGCAGAGGTTGGTGGCAGCGATGCCCACTATGGTCCGGAAATAGGTTGTGCATACACCATTGTGGACGCTGAACTGGAAGTTGAAGAGATAATCAAAGCGTTAAGCAAAGGGTTATGCCAGCCCTTTGGCAGAGCAATACCCCTAACAACAAGGCTGAAAAGAGAACTCTTGCTTCTTAAAAGAAAATTTTAGTTGACTAGCTACTAAACAAGTGTATTTGGAAAGGGAATGTTATCAGCATTCATTTTTGGGCGCTTAAAAAAGTTTAATACTGAAAATGCACAAAACTACGGGGAAGTTCAAGATGGGGCTAGGGAAATCTAAGGCAATTCTCATTTGCTCAATCATTTTCTATATCCTTTGTTACACATTGGACATTGTTTCAACCGTTTGGTCGCTAAATTTAGGAGCCAGAGAAGTAAATCCGCTGGGCTGGCCACTTGGGGCTATTGTTGGCTCAATAGTCTTATGCGTTTTTGTTTCTTTTACCCTTTACATTTTATTTTATAATTGGAAGGTTAAGCTTGCAATTGCAATTTTAGTTGCGTCTATGTGTTTTGTGGGTTTTCTTCATTTACTAGCGGCTCTTCATAATTTAATTGCTCCAAAAATTATATAGATAGAAAAAGAGAAAGTGTGTGTTTACTTGTTTAATGTTTCTTCTTGAAAAAAGGTGAGAGTTACCTATGATGTCGGCTCTAGTTGGTACAAGCTTAGTTTTATGTCTAGCGGTTTTTCTGGTTCTGCGCAGGGTTCTAGGTTGAAGAGTTGTGGTGCAATCGCTCCGAATCCGCTTAGTATATGCGGAGAGTTCACGCCTGTCATGACAAGCGTTACTCTTAATTTGCCATCCGATTCTGGGTTAACTCTTGCCCCCCAAATAACAAGCGCACCATTATCCATCATTTCTGTGACAATTTCTCCCACGCGGTTTGCCTCTTCAATTGTCATTTGGTTGTCGCCTGTAACGTGGATTAATGCTCCGGTTGCTCCGGCGTAGTCAACGTCCAACAATGGGCTTCTTAGGGCGTTTCTCACGGCTTCTTCTGCCCTGTTGGGTGCGTCTGACTCGCCTACTCCGACAAGGGATACTCCGCCTCGTCTGACAATGGTTTTGAAGTCTGCGAGGTCGAGGTTGATGAGGCTCGGGGCTGAAATTGTTTCGACGATTCCCTTGATCATGTTTGCCAAAACCTGGTCTGCAACCCTGAAGGCCTCGTTTATGGGCAACTGGGGCACGAGTTGCATGAGCTTGTTGTTGTCTATAACCACCACGGTGTCGCATTGTCTCCGCATCTCATTCAACGCCGCAGCAGCATACTCCTTTCGACCCTTTTCAATGCGGAAAGGAGTCGTTACAACGCCTACTGTTATCGCTCCTTTTCGCCTCGCAGTTTCCGCAACAACCGGTGCCGCTCCTGTTCCTGTTCCACCCCCCAAGCCAGCCGTTATGAAAGCTATATCCACATCGGAAAGCAAATCCTCAACGCGCTTTTTGGATTCTTCAATCGCGGCTCTACCGAGCTTCGGGTCGCCGCCAACCCCAAGTCCCCTGGTGAGTTTTTCGCCTATCAGGACTTTTCGATGGGCTCTTGAAGCCCTCAAATGTAGTGCGTCTGTGTTTATTGCTGTGCATTCTGCTCCGGTTACGCCCATCTCCATCAGCCTAGTCACAGTGTTGTTGCCTGCTCCTCCAACACCTATAACAGCTATGTGGCAAGTGCCAGGCGGTGGAATTCCTTCAACTTCTGTGTCATGCCACGTATACTTGAGCGCGTGCTCTGCGGGGTTCATATTTAGCCAACCCTTTTCCTCTGCATAACCTCACCGTTTATCAAATCACGGATAGCCACACGAATCGCTTCAGCCCTATTCGGATAAAACCTCTCGCTCACAAGCTGGTCTAACATCTTAATATAAGGTTCAGGCAGATATAGCGTGATCAGCTTCATTAAATCTCTCCCTCCAGGTAAGCTACGTAATTCGTTGTCTGAAGCTATAGTGCTATATAACACGCTTTAAATATGATTTAAACATGTTTGGGCTTCTCTTTTTAAAGATTATGCAGACGCTGTTTCAGATATCTGTAAATTCTGGTTGCCGGCAACCTTTATGTTTTTATTCCTTATTAAAGCATTTAATGTATCGCGATGGAGAAGTATGCGCGTTTTCGTTAAGAGTTTTGGCTGTTCAACAAACTTGGCTGACGGCGAGGCTTTGGCTGGATGCTTAGCGGAAGCTGGTCATGAACTAGTGGATTCTGTTTCGGTCGCCGACATGGTCATCTATAACACTTGTGCGGTTAAGGGACCAACGGAAAACCGCGTGATTGAAACTTTAAAAAGGGTTCCAGCGAACAAAAAACTGGTTGTTGCAGGATGCCTACCCCTAATCAATTTTGAAAGATTATGCAAAGAAGTGCGCTTTAACGGGGTTGTGGGTCCGGCAGCTGGTGATGAAATTGTTGGGGTTGTGAAGCGTGTTTTAAACGGTGAAAGGGTTGTCGCCCTAGAAGGAGCTTTGAATGCTAAGCCCAGTTCGAATCTGCCTAGGCTGCGGTCGAACCCTGTTATAGGCATTATCCCTGTAAACTATGGCTGCTTGGGCTCATGCGCCTACTGCTGTGTGGTTTTTGCCAGGGGGCGTCTAAGAAGCTACGGCGTTCAGGAAATTGTTGATAGGACTGAAAGGGACTTGGCCATGGGGGTGCGGGAGTTTTGGATTACCTCGCAGGACACGGCCTGTTATGGAAGAGATAGGGACACAAACCTCGCAGAGCTGCTCAACGCCATATGCGGCGTTGAAGGAGATTTTAGGATTCGGGTTGGCATGATGACCCCCAACATGGTAACGGATATTCTGGACGATTTAATTCAGGCCTTCAAGAGTGAAAAAATCTTCAAGTTTGTCCACTTGCCGGCCCAAAGCGGTGATGACCAGCTCTTGAGGCGCATGCGACGATTTTATTCTGTGAAGGATTTTAAGCGAATAGTAGATGCCCTTAGAACTAGTTTTCCACAGATAACCATAGCGACGGATGTCATTTGTGGTTTTCCGGGCGAGAGCAGAGAGGCTTTTGAAAGGACTCTGCGGCTGATTGAGGAGGTTAAGCCCGACATTGTGAACGTTTCGAAGTTTTTTGCGAGACCGAGGACTGCAGCGGTTGAGATGCGGACGGATTTTGTGCCTCTCCAAGAAGTCAAGCGCAGAAGTGGTAAAGTAGCTGAGCTTGCCAGGAACGTGGCTTTTGAGAGAAATCAGCGTTGGGTCGGCTGGACCGGCGAAATCTTAATTGATGAAGTTGGCAAGATTTCAGACTCTTGGGTCGGACGCAATTTTGCCTACAAGCCCATTACTGTAAAGAGTACCCTTAACCTGCTTGGCAAGGCTCTGCGTGTGAAAGTTGTTAGGGCCTTTTCCACACACCTAGAAGGCAAGGTGATCAAATAAATCTGTCTAACTTTTAAAGGTCGAGTTTTCTTGGTGTGTTAGCAAAGTCTGTTGGGCTTTTTAAAGATCAATGGCTATTTCTGTGCGAGTGCCCAATAGTAGAAAAAAGAGGGGTTTTTGGGAGTCGTCGGTATTCTGGCATTTACTTTAAGGGTCAGGAGGACCTAGTCCTCTGTAGCACTGTACGAATAGGGCTAAGTCGAGTCCGTCAACCACTCCGTCGCACTGGAAGAACTTCGGTGGTATGCCGCCGCCGAGATCGCCTAGATACTTAGCCTCTGGTGGACATGTACACCTGTAGCACTGTACGAATAGGGCTAAGTCGAGTCCGTCAACAACTCCGTCGCAAGCGAAGAATCTCGGTGGTAAGCCGCCGCCGAGATCGCCAACCTTTGATACGAGTACCCAGCCGTCAATGTAACGGTTGTCAGCCGTGTCTGTTTCGCCAGGAACTGGCCAAGCGTAGGCGCTTATGGTGTAGTTGCCCTTAGCAAAGCCAGTAGTGTTCCACGTGAAGGTGACGTTTCTGGTTTCACCACTTAATAGGTTGTTAACAATGATAGTTTCTATAGGGGTTCCAGGCGGCATTGTTTCGGCGTAGAGGGTTAGGCTGAAGGTTTCGGTAAAGTAGCCCTCGTTTGTCACGGTTACGTTTACGGGGCAGATGTATCCTTGTCCCACTACGGGTTTTAAAGGCTTGACATCTGTGACAGCTATGTCGTGGGAGATGGTGAGCCACATGTCTGTGCTCAGAGACTCTACATGGAACCACTCTTCCAAACCAGTGTGCTTGTCGATCATCAAGATGAGATCGCAGTAACCGAGGTAGCCGTCTCCGTTATCCTCCCAGGCGAGTATATGCCATTGCCTGCAGTACTCCGGGTTGACCTCGTGCCACTGAGTAGACACTGGGTATCTCCAGTGGTACATCTTGAATTCCTTGAGGGACTCCTCGAACTTCACGATGTGCGTGATTTCCCGCATGTCTGTTAAGTTCATGGCGACCGTCAACTTATCCACGTGATACCAAGCCTCGGTACCGGGTATGGGTTGTCCGAACTCGTCTTTGAGCGCCAAAACGATCTGGTCGGAGGGGCTGAGACCGAGGAAGTTTTCCCAGCTGCTTAGGTGCCATATCCTGCTGTAAACTGGGTAGATTTCGTGCCACATGGTACACACAGGATTTGATAGATCAAACCTGTCGTAGCTTATCATAGACTCTAGGTACATGGGGCCGACAGGTGGGGGTGGCACTACTGGTGGTGACTTCTTCGGAGTTAGCTTCAGGGAGATCCACATGGAGACCACCTGGTAGTATTCGACAGGCCCTGGAGTTGGGTACAAAGGTGTCATGTCGATTATGTCGGAGGGATCGAGGACACCGTTGCCTTTGTCTATCCAGCTGGTTAGGTGCAGACAGCGAACGGGACCCAGCTTTGGGTCGATCTGGTTCCACTTGGTGCAGATAGGATTCTTCGGGTCAAACGTCCAATAGCCACACTTGTACTCCACGAAAATCTTTTCTCCTACCTCAGGCAAGAGCGTCATGTCAACCGTCACTTCGTCCACTTGGAACCAATACTTAACATCGAGGATCATCTCCCGAGGTCCAGGTATTGGTTCTGGAGGGAAGATGTCCCAAACGTGGAACCAAACCACGTCTCCGGTCATGAGGTTGGTCATGTCGATCTGGTCGCACGGGCTGAGGAAACCGTCGCCATTAGTGTCTTCCCAGCTGGTGAGATGCCACTCCCAAGGCTCAGGTACAATCTCATGCCAAATGCTGCATATTGGAAGAATTGGATCAACGAACTCAGTCCACACATGTATCTGCACGGGCGGGTCAATGAGGTACATGTCGATCTGGTCTTCGGGACTGAGGACCCTGCCGGGTTCCCAGCTCATCAGGTGGTAGTAGTTGGTTTTGCTTGGGTGGAGCTCGTGCCATTGAGTGCTCGTTGGATCTCCGAGGTCCACGACTTCTCTTGGGTACAACTCTACGTCTAGAATCTCCTGTGGAGCCCACCACTGTACGACGTGACCATTGACTGACTCGTGAGGAATCACTATAAGGTCAGAGTTCAATAGGTAAGTTTCGGGATACAGAAATACCAAATCGCATTCTCCCGGACCTTTACAATGGAAAATGATGTAGGCTAATGTTCCGCTGCCAGTCGCACCAGGAGGCATCATCAGTGAGCAGGCCATATGAACTGTGCCCGCAACATTGTCTATTACCGGTGGTACCCAAATCGTCGGTCCCACTGACTTCAAGAAAGGTCCTTCAGTAGCGCTTGAGCACTCCAATAGGCTGGGGTTAAAGCTCAGTTTAACCTCCCATGCGTAGAGATCTGTAACATCCGCGACGTTCAGGTCAACAGTGAAATTATCACAGACAGATACTGTAATAGGTGTCGGATCAATGTAAAGCGTTGTCTGCGGAGAGGCAGGAGCTATGTTCACATTCAAACCTACGATCATGAAAGCAAAGAGCATCGGTATCATCAGAGTCATAGTTACAAGTTTGTTTCGATTAAAATGCATATGAAATTCTCCTTCTCCTTTCTCTTTTCAGCGCATAGCCTATATGCCATAATTTACTTTAAAAAACTTGTGGAACCATCTTATAGAGAAAAGTACGCATACAAAAATCCAACCCTTTTCGCATGGATAACTCGGAGACCAACTTTAATCTATGGAAAAGAAGAAACCATAGAAAATTGTTTCTTAAGGCCTGTGATCTTGAGGTTTGTTGAATAAATTATTTATGTTGATGCGTTATTATTTTGTTGTAGGAGATGAACCGTTTGAGTGAAGAAAACGTTGTTGAGATTGGACGCGTAACCCACTTCTTCACAAAAATCAGCGTCGCCGTTATCGAGCTTACGGCGCCTTTGGCTGTCGGCGACCGCATAGTCATCAAGGGACCAACCACAGATTTCGAACAAGTTGTGGAATCCATGCAGATTGAGCACGAGAATGTTCAGAGGGCCGAGGCAGGACAA
>Ga0315308_1000336_pt1 | contig 25924 bp, 28 predicted proteins | sample TDP3_MG_FD_203078 | JGI IMG/M metagenome (GOLD analysis project Ga0315308, IMG submission 203078) | Freshwater sediment microbial communities from Lake Towuti, South Sulawesi, Indonesia - TDP3 | ecosystem: Environmental > Aquatic > Freshwater > Lake > Sediment | place: Indonesia: South Sulawesi... | reverse complement strand
AACATGACCTTGGAAAAGAAAAGCCTTGTAGGGGGCTTCAGCTTTGCCTGTCAGTAAGACATGTTCAAGCAATAGCGTGTTTGCCCAACCACGGGTCTGATCTATTGCCTCTGTTAAAAAGTCGACGGGAACAAACGTTTTGAAGTCTTTTTCTGAGAAGCGTGCGTATGGTGAAGCGCCGGCGTTGTGCCAACAGTCGAGCACGAAGGGTTCCCGTTTCATCGAGCCGCCACATTTTTCACATTTCAATACTAAGCGGTCCACCCAAGGCTTGTGCAATTCAAAGTCCGCAGGCGGTTTCTCATTTGCCTTCTCGAACAACTCTCCCTTGCTGCTTAGGAACACCTTGTGTTTGCATTTTTGGCAGACCCAGACTGGCAGCGGAGCACCCCATACTCGTTCTCGCGAGACACAATATGGTTTGCCCTCCTTCAGGAAGGAGAGAAAGCGATTTTTGGGACTTTCAAAGAAATAGTCAACTTTCTCTGCGGCCTCAACCACCTGGTTGTTGACCTTGTTAGTCCACAGGAAATATTCTCTTCGTGCTAACCATACGAGCTTGTGATGGGAACGCCAGCAGAGCGGATACTCATGCGTGACCGTTTTGACCGATACAAGTGAGCCCCTCTTTCGAAGTTCCTCTACCACCACAGAATCGGCTTCTCGGGCGAATAAGCCAGCGAACATGCCGGCGTCGGCTGTGAACCTGACTTCGTCGTCAAATGGAACATACACAAGCACCTTGCGTTTCTGGGCCGCTCTGAAGTCGTCTTCTCCGTTTCCAGGAGCTAAATGCACCACGCCTGTGGCTGTTGTTATGTCTACAAAGTCCTCAGTCACTACGGTGTGCACGACAGGGTGCTGGTCAAGTTCGCGTTGTTTAGCAACCGCGTCGAGGAACGGGTACTCATACCGCACACCTTCTAGGGTTTTGCCCATAACCACTTCTAAGACTTGGTAGTCTTTTACTTGAAGTTCTTGCATTAGGGCTTCGACCCGTTGTTTCACCATTATCCATGTTTCTTCACCAACCTTGACTTTGGCATAGTCCGCGTCTGGGTGAACAGCCAACATGAGGTCGGTTACAAGGGTGAAAGGCATTGTGGTCCAAACTAGGAAATATTCGTTTTCCGCATTTCGTACTTTCATTTTGAAATAGAGCGAGGGGTCTTCCACCTCTTCGTAGCCTAAACCCACTTCCGCGTTGCTAAGCGAGGTTTGGCAGTGTGGACAGTAGGCGACTACGTAGTAGCCTTCGCCCAGTAAGCCTTGTTCCCAAGCCCGTTTGAGGTATTGCCACTCGCGTTCTATGTACTCGTCAAGGTAAGTCCAGTAAGCCTTGTCGTGGTTCATGAAGACGCCAAGCTTCTTGTCAGCTTCAAACCATTCTCTGTGATACTTCATCACGGTTTTTTTGCATTCAGCCACGAAGTGTTCCTCGCCCACTTTCTCCAGCAAGTCTCGTTTGTTGCGGACGTTCAATTCGCGTTCAACTTCAAGCTCAACTGGCAAGCCTTGGCAGTCCCATCCTGCCCAAAATGGAAGATAAAAGCCCTGCATGCTTTTCCAACGGTAGCGTAGGTCCTTCATCACTCGCCCGCGAGCGTGTCCTACGTGAGGCACTCCGTTAAGCGTGGGCGGTCCTTCCACAAAGCCTAGAACGCCCTTGTTTTCCTCTAATTTCATTTGCTCGAGTTTTTCTTTAACTTTGTTCTTTTTCCAGAATTCGCGAACTTGTTGTTCCAACTCGAGCGGGCGATAGTCTTGGGTAACCCAACGTTTAGAAGTATCAGCCTTGAATTTGGCGGCCACCTTCATTCATCATCATGCACCCGCCACCAAGCAAGATAATAGTGCCCAAATATAACTCTTTTGAAACACAGCTCAACAAAAGAAGCTGTTACACTCTGATGTCGGGAGACCTTAAATGCTTGCTCCTTCAGATCTATGCGGACATGGAGCGTTGACCCATTTGAGTGAACCCAGCCCGCTAGAAGCACGTACTGAACAGCTACCGCTATCCAGCTTCTACAAGGTCGTCGATTACGTTACCATTTTCAGAAGCGAAAAATGGTGGGAAGCAATAGTTGTAATTGAATCTTTCGGACGTCGCTCGATAGCCATATACCTATGGCAGAAGAAAGGCGAGCAGTAGAAGCGCAAGCACAAGTTTCAGACAAGGAATCTGCAGGAATGGGAGAAACTGAAAGGCGCCGTTGAAAAATTGACACCCACGCTAGCTGGCGGAGCTTCTTCCTAGCTCCTCGTTGTTGATGGCAGTAGATCGCACGTTCACCTCTGCGTTTTCAATAACGTTGACATAAGATATCGTATCCTGTCGTTGGCACTCATTATGGTCTTTATCGTTTCCTCGCCCTTTGCGGTTAGCCTATAGACTCGCTTGCGATGGTTCGATGAGCCAGATATTAAGCCACTTCTCTCGAGAGAATACATCGTAGTGTAGACTGTTCCTGAACTGACCAAAAGGTGAAACTTTTCGTGAATGAAGACAATGACATCGTATCCACTCATCGCGCCCTTGCGCAATTCTGCCAGGACCAAAATGTCTAGGAAGTTCTTGATGATCCGCCTGTGTATTTCTCTGAGAATTGCTGAGGTTTCCACAAATCCACCTGATCTATGTATAATCATGTATAATCAAATATAAATTTAACGCACTTTCTATATACTTATAAACGATAGTTCGAATGGTTTCAGAGAGCCTTGGGCGAAACCTCTAGGCTAAATCCAATAAGGACAACAGGAGACTCTGTGGAAAGTACATTTTCTAGGCGATATTCGCTAGCTCTTTCGGCGTGAATTTAAACGTGTTTTTTGAAGAAAACCCAGAGATGGGCTTGTTTTTACTGTCAGCGATATATCTGCATGTTAATAAAGATTAATTATCGTGCCCCGTCCTTTCGAGTTAGGTGTAGTGATCTTGGTGACTTGGAAAGACTCTTTCGAGAAGATAAACACGGAACTAGACATGAACAATCGGAAGAAGCAAGCGCTGGAAAACCTGCACAATGCTGGTAGGATTTCTCAGTTTGCATATGAGTGCTTAAACAAGGAGCTATTAGATGAAATTGAACAGATAGAGGTGAGGCGGAAAGCTTTGGCTGAAAAGATGACTAGCAAGCTCAATGAGTTGGAGGAACAGCGCATGGCACTTGAAATGTTCTTGGCGAACACTGAGATGGCTCACGCCGCCGGCGAGATCGATGACGAAATCCATGCAAAAGAGAGCAGCGCCCTTGACTTGGGATTGGAAGCCACAAAGCATGAGTTGAACTGGATAAAGGAAGTTGTAATCCAACTCGTTCCTAAAGAAGCCGAAACCTCGCAGACACCGCCGACGCCTGCAGAAACCGAAGTGACTGGTGGCAAAACTAGCGTGGAAAAAGCAGGTGAGTCTGCACAGAACGTCAAAGTTGAAGTGCCCGTCGAAGTAGCAACCAATGTGAGCGAAGCAAAAGTGGAGCAAATTCAGCCGCCTACGGAAGCTCCAACAAACACTCAAACCACAACCACCGAGCCAAGTGAGGACTCCTTTCGTCCACAAGGGGAAGAAACGCCGAAGTAAAAAGAGAAGAAAAATGAAGGACCAAGCAAGCAGTCCTTCACCCTAATTTTTCTGTTTTTTCATAATCGCAGGCTTTAGCGGTTTGAATCGCAACCCTGAAATAGTAAGGACTCTGTCAAACGCTTTGTTCGTTGGAGACTTGACGTTTGAAAGTCGGTATCGTCTACAGCGAAGAATATGCAAAGTACGACTTGGGTGAAGGGCATCCATTCAGAGGGGATCGTTTCATTAACGCCGTGAATTTTTTTGACGCGCAAGGCTTGTTCAAGATTCCAGATGTGCTTAGACTGCATCCCATGCCTGCGTTAAAGGAAGACTTGTTGAGAGTGCATGATCCGGATTATGTCGACCTCATTTTTCGGTTGGGCGCTGTAAGTCGTCCATATGACATTGAGACGCCTGTCTCGCCTCAAATCCTCTCAGCGGTGATGCTTATTGTAGGCGGTGCTATAGAGGCTGGAAAAGCCATCTTTGAAGGCAAGATGAATCGCGCTGTCTCGATTGGCTGTGGCTTTCATCATGCGGGTCGAAACTACGGGGGCGGCTTCTGCATTTTCAATGACATAGCCATCATGATCGAATACTTGCGCGCCAAACATGGTTTGAAGCGAGTTATGATTGTTGACTACGATGTGCATGCAGGCAACGGAACAAGTGACATATACTACGAGGATTCTAATGTTCTGTTTGTTTCTCTGCATCAGGATCCCAGAACACTCTATCCCGGGACAGGTTTCATTCAGCAGATTGGTCGCGGGCTTGGGGTGGGCTACAACGTAAACGTGCCTTTGCCGCCTCAGACAGGAGACCGAACGTATCTTTATGCTTTAAGGGAGATCGTGCCGCCGTTGGCTGAGGAGTTCAAGCCTGAACTTGTTGTAGGTAATGGTGGCAGTGATCCTCACTTCGCGGATATATTGGGAAGCCTTGGGTTAACTGTTCAGGGTTTTTTTGGCATATCAAATACGCTTGTTGAAACTGCAAGAAAAGTGTGCAATGGCAGAGTTGTTATCATGCCTGGAAGCGGCTATAATCCTGCAGTCTTGCCTCAATGTTGGTATGCTCTTGCAGCTGGGGTTGTAGGCTCGGAAAGAATAGATGTAAAAGACCCATCCACTCCTCCAGTTGAGCCTGACTATGTGCACCCCAAGGTTGAGGAAACTTTGCGGGCTTTGAAGAAACTGTTGAAAGACTACTGGAAATGTTTCCGTTGAGAAAGCCTATTGCTATTCTCTTTCTTTTACTGGTTTAGTGACTAAGGCTGCATTGTGGGCTTTCCTTTTAGAGAACAGACTGCAGCAGGCAAGGAGAAACCAAGAAAACACAACCTTATAATACTGCAACTTTCAGTTTCTCTCCAAAAAGGTACAGCAACATGGAGCCAGAGTCAGCGCCGCCACCGCCACCGACAATAACCTTGCCCTACGAGCAAATTTATGAAATGGTAACTGCTGAGTTTTCAGTTGAGGAAGGCTTCATCGAGTACAACACACCCACATTCTATGTAAAACGGCAACCGAACCTTAAGCAGGCATTTGTTCGGCTTTATGGAAAACTCAACGATAAGCAACTCGTTCCAATCTTAAGGGAGAGAGCAGATCGAATAGTACTGCATGTAGTCTCCAAACCGCCCGTTAAACGCGGCAACCCAATGGTCAACATAGCATTATTCATTGCCACAGTCATAACAACTCTGATAACTGGCTACTTGTTCTCGTCGGATGATGCTGCGTTATTCCCTGAACTCATGCCAGATCCTTGGATCGGCGCTGTTATGTTCTCTGTAGCTGTGATGAGCATCTTCTTGACCCATGAAATGGGGCACAAGCTTATGTCAGATAGACATAAGGTAGAAGCCACATATCCCTACTTCATTCCTGGGCTGCCACCTTTTGGAACCTTTGGTGCTGTGATTCAGCAGAAATCACTGCCGCCTAACAAAGACTCTCTGTTTGATCTCGGGATAAGTGGGCCTATCATTGGGTTCGTTGTTACGGCAATCGTGACAATCATAGGAATTCGGCTTTCTGTCTTGCTACAGGAAGTCCCACCTGACATCCCGCTGTCTCCACTTCCCGAGTTGTTCGGGGTTCCCCTGCCTTTCTTGTTTGGCATCATACTGATCCTTTCTCCACCAGCAGGCAGTGGCTCAATAATATGGCTACATCCACTTGTACGGGCTGGTTTAATCGGGATGATTGTGACGATGCTCAATCTTATGCCTATTGGACAGTTGGATGGCGGTCACATTGTACATGTACTATTCAATGAGAAAGTCAAGGTTGCGCTGGCTTTGCTAGCTATATTGGCGCTCGTGCTCACGGGTTACTGGTTTATGGCGTTACTTGCTTTCTTGATTGCCAGGATAAGGCACCCAGAACCCTTAGATAGCGTTTCGAAGCTTTCAACAAGCAGAAAGCTAGCTACTGTGTTTGTTGTAATAATAATGGTTCTCAGCTTTGCGATTCTGACGCCAGTCTTTTTCTAAGCACATATATTCCAGACTGTGAGCAACGTTTAAGAAAGAGTTTGAGGCTTGTTATTTTTCCACTCATTTCAAGGAGGGCAGAGCTTCTCTTTGGAAGTTTTCAGCGCTGAATTAGAAGCTTGCGATAATCTAGCTGACATTTTCGAATTGGTGAAGAGGTCGGTTAAACAGTTTCTCGGTCAGCATCGGGCTGGTCTTATGTTGGGTATGGCTAATCTCGGCATGAGACGAGGCTCGTTTGTTGGTGCGTTTCACCCGGTGGGCTCAAACATAATAGTCATGAATAAAGCGCCTTTTGACATTGCTATGCGCACAACTGACAAGAAAGTCTTGAACGCTTACTGCTACCACTTGTTGTTGCACGAGTATTTGCATGCGTTGGGCTACATTAGCGAGGAAGAAGTCCGAGATCTTGTCCATAAGGTGTGTAGCTTTGCGTTGGGAAAGGACAATCCGGCAACTGTCATGGCAGAGCGTGGAATAGCGTTTTACTTTCCAAAAGTCACGTATTTCTCGCAGAACATTCCTATTCCAAGAGACTTGCAGATAGAGCTTGTCAAGGATTTTGACAGATCAAGCGCAGGCTACATCGATTGAGGTTCACAATGGATGCAAGCTAGAATGTAGCGACGATTTGGCTAGGAAGATCAGAAGCAGACTCCGTTGAAGTTGTTCTTTCACTTCCATCATGGTTGATTTGGGGTCAAGAAGGTTTTTATTGCACTTTGAATAGTGTATATTATGTCTTGCGATGTCAGAGTGAGAAGTGGGTTGAGGTTGAAATCGACTCAAGCCCAATTATTGGGTCGAGAGGGCAAAGCTTCAACATCGTGTCAGCGCTGCATCCTTTCTTGTAGGCCGTCTTCTCCTTTCTCTCTCTCGATGTGGTGTTGTCACGCTGTGGAGCCAACAAACCATGACACCCACAAACCTATCGCAAGGATTGAGAGAACCAATGAAAAGGCGAGTGGCCTACCACTTCTGAACCATGCTGATGCTGGCTGGAATCATAGATGAGTACCCTCGCAGTCTTATCATGGCGAGACCAACTTTACAGGAAAATAAGCAACAGCCTAAGATTGCCAGAATCTGAGGAAATCACCGTTCTCAAACTGAAAGCACAGACACTTAGGAGTCTTCGGAAGAAGTTGCTTCTGGAAGCATTTGATTAGAGCTTCAGTTCTTGGGCTACGTGCTCTTCGTTCAAGGTGTGGCGTAGAATGTCGGCGCGGTAGAGGGTAATCACGCTTGTTTTTGCAATCTTGCCTTCCTGAGGTAGACGAATTTCGTGGCTGATCATAGTTTTCTGAGTTGAGGATATAGTGTCGATAAGATTGTTCAGTGAAATGCAATCACAGGGAGTGGAGGCGTCGGTCAGGACTAAATATTCGCCCATGGCTTTGTTTGCTCCTGTCCTAGCGACTTCTTGTTCTCCCAACTGTGCCATATGCTTCAGGACACGTGCATGTATCTGTGGCATCTCCTTCTGTAAAGAGCCTATCGCTGAGCAAGCGGCTTGGTAGGTATCATCTGTGCTGCCGTCATCAACTATTATTATCTCGCTTGGACCACGATAGTTTAGGGCACAATTGAATAGGCTCTTGACACAGCTTGAGATGCTCGGTTCCTGATTATGCGCTTGGATCACGAAAGAGACCATGGGGAAGGCGCGACCTATCTTAACAATAGTTTCTTGCTTCTCGACTCTTCCTTTGCCAGTTTCATCGTACCACATGACTGCGAAAAAAGCGTTGAGCGCCACAGCCAACATTATTATCCATAGGGCTAGCCAATCAAACACTATTACTTCTACAGCCATCAAAAAAAGCGCTATTATGCTTAATAGCGTAAAAGAGAGGTGAAACAGCGCCATCAGTTTGGAAACGTTCATCGCCTGATTCGTCTTCTCCACTAAGACCAGAGCGTCAGAGGCTTAAATGGGTTCGTTGCGTCTCAGCAATATTGTAAAAACGAGAATACTCGGGTGAGAAGGAAAATAAATAAGCAGTGGTTGGTGAGTGTCAAAGCCTTTGTGGACTTGGCTGAAGGGCGGTAGCCGACGGTTATGTTGCTGTTGCTCCCTTCTTTCGTTTTCGATTAACGTAGTAGGCGCCTCCTCCAGTTGCGGCTGCAAGGATCACTATTGCAGCTAAAATCCAAACTAGTGGGGACGCTGGCGCAATTACATTGATGTCTTGAACTTGGCTTTCAACTGTGTTTCCAGCGTGGTCAACAGCTTTAACGGTGAATGATACTTTGGGACCGGTTTGATTGCTTATGACAGCAGTCCAGTTGCCATCATGATTGTCTATCATTGGTATGGAGGTAGTCGCTGTGTCGTTTGAATAGTGCAGGATAACCTCTTTGATGCCGCTGGCATCTTCTGGTTCCGTAACTGTAACGTTTACTTTAATGTCTTCTTCGGTTCTTGGTTCCTTAGGCGACCAGGTCGGAATGCTCATCAAAGGTGGATATGGGTCGACGACAGTGTATGAATGAGTGCTAGAGACAGCGGTGTTGCCCACGTTGTCTGAGGCGATAACTCGGTATTGAACTGCTTCGTTGTACCTGAAGACTGGAATAGTTGCTTTGTATAATCCCGTGTCCAAAGTCATAGGCGTATCTTGTTGAGTGGCTCCGGCTGAATATCTTAGTGTGACATCTTTGATGCCGCTTTCCAAGTCTACAACGTTTGCTAGCACTGTCACGGTTTCATTGTACGTGGGCGTATCTTCAGGCAGTCTTGAAACGCTCAGTATTCTTGGCGGTTTCTTCTCAAGCACAATTTCTAGCGAGACAGTGACGCTGCGGAGTAGGGTGCCGTTTGTTCCAGTAATAGTTATTTCGTACTCGTTTGGCGTTGTGTCTTTGGCAACATCGATTTCTAATGTGGATGTTGCGAAATCATTTGGTGCAAGGGTGATTTGAGTCGGATCTAAGCTCAACGTGACACCTGCGATAGGTGCTGAAATTACCGTTAACGTGATTGATCCGCTGAAGTTTCTCAATGAATTTGCGATTATGATTGATTTGCCCGTGTCTCCCTGCTCAATGGTTAAGGATGTTGGAAGAGCGTTGAGGCTGAAGTCTGGTTTCGGTGGAACTGGTGGCTTTGTGATCGTTAACGTGATGTTGGCGCTGCGCTGGCGTGAGCTGCTGATTCCGGTCACCGTTATATTGTATGTGCCCAGCTTGGCGTCGGCTGACACTTCTACTGTCAACGCTGAAATGGCATAGGCATTTGGCGGTGGAATTACCTTGTCGGGATTCAATGCAACACTTACGCCTGTTATCGAAGCTGACGTGACAGTCAAGTTAACTTGCTTGTCGAAACCGTTGACTGAGGCAACGCTTATTATTGAAGTGTTGGACTGACCCTGCTGAATGGTTAGTGTTGAAGGTGATGCTGTTATTGTGAAGTCTTTAGGCGGGGGCGGTGGAGATGGAGCCTCGATTATTTTCAGTGGGATTATGATGCTGTGTTCTCGTGAGCTGCTTTTGCCTGTGACGTTTATCTCATACTCGCTTGGCAGAGTGCTTGTGGCGGCTTCAACTTTCAATGTTGAGGTTCTTGACCTGTTTTTTGGTGGTGTCAATGTCCCTGGGTCAAATGATAATGTGGTGTCAGGAGCGGTTGTAGTGGCTGTGAGAATTACTTCTTGATTGAAGTTGTTGGTTGATGTGACCGTTATGGTGGTTGTGTTGGAGATGCCTTGCACAACATCTAATCGGTAAATAGGTGTGCTAATCTCAAAGTCTGGGGCTGGCGGTGGGGGCGGCATTATGCCGTTGATCAAGTCGATGATTAGGTCAATTAGCTCGATCAGTTCTCCGGGGTCTTCAACCCAAGCCTTGACGGATTTCCTGACGTCGTTTTCTAGCTTGTTTAGTGCGCCGTTGAAGGCTCCGGCTTCAATTTGATGTATGACGGCGTTAACCTTATTCTGTAGCGCTGGCTTTTCGCCTTCGAGCCTACCATGAAGTTCCCTGAGTTTGTCTATTATCAAGCTTGTGTCTTGACCTGTAACTGGCAAGACAGCTACGAATGATAGTGTAAGAGCTAAAATCAGTGCAGGTGTGACTAGGTATAGAGTTTGTCTTCTCATCTTTCATCTTCTCTCTTTTATGAAGCTGTTTCTAATGTTCAACTTATATTTGGTTTTTTACCCAAACATAAATGGATAAGGTAGTGGACTCTAGAAGTACGTCTTATCGTAAGGCATCATATTCTCAGAATCGGAAGGTCAATGATGTTCTAAGTGCTTGTTAAGGTTTTTGACGCCACACTCTTATTGTCTCGTACCACAAGATGCCTGTACTCAATAGACCAAAAATCAGGGCAAAAACGCTGTAGAAATTAACTTCTCGAAATTGCGTTACGTAAAAAAAGAGCAAAGTTGTAAACAGTGCAGCATAGAACGCATAACGAGGCAACATGAAAGTTCCAAGTTTGGTGAACTGTTTCAGCACGCCTACTCGAACCTCTCTTTTAAGGCGGTATTCACCGTTAGTTTTTTCAACCAGCCCCAATTCTTCAAGTTTTGCTAGATGATATGAAGCTAAAGCTGGGCTAGAGAATCTGAGCGTTCGTTGAACCTCTCTCACACCTATGGTGCCAGTTTGTGATCTAAGGAGCATCCAGTAGACTCGCATGGTGTTGCCTTTGAGTTCGCTCTCGACTCTTTCGTCATCCATGAAGGTTCGACTCAACAAGCCTCATAATGCTCTGGTTTGGGATAAAAAATGGGGTTCATGGCAGGGGCGAATTTCTCCTTTTAACCTGTGGTCCCCGTTCCTACCATATTGACTGGGGTCTTGCGTTTCCATCTAGCCACGTAGAGCGCAACTGCAACTACTGAAACCACCACGATCAATGCGATCATCAGCGATGTGTTGAACAATGGTGGAATGTATGCGCCGATCACTGTGGGCGTTACTTCGCTGCCGGATGGAGCTTCAACTGTGTATTTTGGTGTTGTGTCCACGCTAGTGTAGTCTACGCCTATGCTTGGGTCATGTTCCAGTGTGCCGTTGCCGAAGTATGGGTAGCCTAGGAACAGTCGCATGTGATAGCCGCCTGCAATGTACGCTGCTTTAACTGGAACCATGTTCACGCCGCCAGGGTTCGGGTAGTCAGTTATCTTTGCTGATGACACGAATCGGAAGAAGCCACCTAAGTCTTTTGTTTCGCTTGCGAAACCTATTCTGATTATTGGTCTTGGGATTTCGATTGGTTTTTCTGCTTGTATCAGAGTTTGGTTCGCTGTTACATCTTCAGGCATGTCGCTTTGAATTCTCATGTGGGTAGCCGCGGAATACTGTTCGATTCCTTCGGGCTGTTCTTCAGCCAGCGGTAGTTTGGTCTTGTTGATTGAGGCTAGGTTGACCCACAGGGCTAGTCTGGATTTGCCTTCTGGTATGGTTATGTCGAAACCTTCTTGCTGCAGTTGTTGTATCAGCTCCTTCAAGGTGTCGATGTTCCATTCCCATTTGTTGACGACCAAGTCCATTTTCATTTCGCCAGCGTAGACTGTGTACTTGTAATCTGTGCCCGGTACTGTTTCTTCAACTGTTTCGTTGTAGAAGCGCACCCGAATCATGATGTTGTTCTCTGCGAACTGCAGGTTGGGCATCCAGTCTGGCAGATCCGTCAATGTGAACGTGAACGCTAAGCCGATGCTCAGGCCTCCGGGTGTGGTGATATTGTGGATGTCTCCGAGGTTCCAAGTTCCGGCGTTGAAAGGTAGATATGCGCGGTGCCAGTGGCTTTGCATTTGTTCCATTATTTGGAGCATTATTTGACGCAGTATCATTAGTCTCAGCAAACCGCCGTCGCCCATGTTCATTAGTCTTGTTCTTTCAGGCTCGAAGAACATGCCTTCGAATCTTTCACGCCAAGTTTCCTGCCATGCTTCGCGCAGGCGGTTGTAGGTTTCTGGGTTTCTAGGCAGAAGCGGGTGATCGAAGGCAAACCATTCTATTAATCCTTGGAATTTAACCACGTAGACTTGGTCTGGTTTGTCAGTGTACCACCACATGAACATTGGTTTCTTTCCGCCTGCGGGAAACAGCACTGTTATAATGTCTGATTCCAGCTTGTACCAAGTGCCTGGAGTGATTCGGACTTCTTCGTCTTTGCTGGCTGAAGTTGGCAGAGTGATCAAAGGTGAAGCCAAAGACATTAAGAGTATCGAAAGAGCCATTGACGCAAGCCAGTTTCTCTTCATTTTCAAGGCTTTTCACCAAAAGAGACTTAGGAAAAGTCGCTTTTAACGAAATCGTTTCGGGGAATCTCGAACTTTCCCTTAGAACTGTTCTAGAAACCTCGAACTTTAATGTTGCAGTGCATGAAGCTGCCTAAAATCGTCCTTCACGCAGGAAACGAACGTAATCTGGGTGGACACAGTAGTTGTGGTAGATGTGTGCTGAAGAAGGCTTTGAGCGCAACACTGAACTCATGATAGTATAAATAGTCAACTGAATATCATAAGCCTGCACATCACCCGCTAGGAGACATTGCAGGGATAGATATGGAGAGTTTGGGGCAGATAAACGAAAAGACTAGGAAATCATTCAACTTGGCTGCTGAGAAATATTATGCGCTATTCAAAGATGAAATGAGACAAAAGGAATATGACCGCCTGCTGTTGGACAGATTTGCGGGAAATTTCGACTCTAAATCTACAATATGTGACAGGGGTTGCGGTCCAGGTCATATTACCCGATATCTCTTTGACAAGGGACTTGATGTTTTTGGAGTAGACATATCTGAGAAATGCATTGAAATCGCAAAGAGGGAAAATCCAGAAATGAGATTTCAAGTGATGGATATGACGAGGCTTGATATCGCCGACGAATCAATAGATGGAATAATCTCTTTCTATTCGATCATCCACACTCCGAAACAATTCGTGAACAGATTGTTCTGCGAGTTTAACAGGGTGCTCATGAAACATGGCAGAATACTTATCGTGGTGAAAAAAGGTGACATGGAAGGATACGTGGACGAGTTAGAAGGATTCAAAACACGCCTATATTTCACTCATTTCAAAGAAGAAGAAATAAGAAACTACTTCGAAGCTAACGGGTTTAAGGTAATCTTCCTAGAAACTAGGCAACCCTATGATTTCGAGATTCCTGTTGAGAGAATTTATGCCATAGGCGAGAAGATAACGCGCGCACATATTCGTTAGAAATGTTTTGAAAAAAGATCTAGGGCTTAAACTAAAATCGGGTTTTCTCTTTCTTAGGAGTTTTTCTCCTGGTTTTCCCAGTCCATTCGTGTTTGCAGACATTGCACCTTTTCAGGTTTTCAGTAATTGTAATCTTCTTGCTTCCGCATTGAGGACATCGTTCTTTTCTGACCATTTGTTTTAGCTCTCCTTAGCCAAGGTTTCAATGATTGGTACTGCTATTACTGATTTATCAATTTTAGGCTTGTATTAAAGATTCACCGAAGTAACTTCTATTATCAAGCACGGATTCCAATTGTTTCCGAAGTTTCGCCTTAAATTATTAATGCAAGTTGAAATGAAAATCATAGAGGAAATAAGGAAAAAGGAGGTTTGAAAATGACCGTTTTCATAGTAGAAACATATGTAGTCCAACGAGACAAACAAGAAGAGTTCATGTCTGCGCTGAAAAGAATTCTCAAATACAAGAGAGCGAATCCACAGAATTTTAAAGAAATGAAATCAAAGAAAGTCTTCTCTCAAATGTTCGGCGGCAGCTCTGACGGGTATATCGAATTGAATGAGTTTGATACACTGGCAGAGGCTGAAAAATACTTGGAGAGAACATCGAAAGACGAAGGTTTCATGAAACTCTATGAGGAAGCTAGACGGCTTCTAGTTCCTGCCACATATTCGCTGACTGTATGGAATCCTGTCATTTAAGTCAAGGGTCAGACAAACGACCCTTGTCTTCTCCAATATTTTATGCCGTTTTGTCCATCTTCGTTGAACACGAATACTTGGCATAAACAAAAGCTGAAGATATTTCTTCTAAAATTATTAATGCAAGTCGAAGGAGATATCAGATTGGGAATAGAAAATGATAAAGTGCCCTAGGCATAAGGTGGATTCAGCTTCGCACAGAGCTGCAGTAATGGTTTGCCCTGAATGCGGTAGAATACTGGATGCCGGAGAACTGTTGAGGCTGCTTAAACGACTGGAGTTCAGCAAAAGACTTATCAAAGGGGTCCAGAGTGAAATCAGAAAAAGAAACCTTATGAAAAAGTCATAGCCGAATTGAGAGAACTAATAATATCAAAAGGATATTCATAGATAAAGGACACTATGAACACTAGCATAGCGAAAAGAATCACTTTCACGTATTGACTGAGATTATTGTTATGGTGTCTATTAATGGAAGAGATCAAGTTTGGCGTGCAGGCTCTTCAAGGAATGCCCGATTATTCCGCTCTGAGGAATGTGGCGTTGGAGTGTGACCGTCTCGGTTTCGACTCGGTTTGGGTTTATGATCATCTTCAGTTCACTTATGGTCCAACCTTGGAGTGCTGGACCGTTCTGTCAGCATTAGCCGAGGCAACGAAGAGAATCCGCATCGGCCCCTTGGTAACCTGCAATGTCTTTCGTTATCCGTCCTTGTTGGCTAAAATGGCTGCGACCGTGGACATGATTTCGAATGGACGTCTCAATTTTGGAATTGGCGCTGGATGGCATGAAGATGAGGCTGTGGCATACGGAATTCCATTTCCGAAAGGCGGAGTGCGGGTTGAAATGCTGGATGAGGCTCTCACAATCATCAAGAAGCTTTGGACAGAAGACGAAGCCACATTCAAAGGTAAATACTATTCTATTAACAAGGCTGTTTGTCTTCCGAAACCCGTTCAAAAGCCTCATCCTCCCGTTTTAGTGGGTGGCGGGGGCGACAAGATGTTGAGACTCATTGCTAGACATGCAAACGAGTGGAATAGTGGATTCACAAGTCCAGATGACTTTAAGGCAGAGACAGCACGATTGGAAAAGGCCTGCAAGGAGGCCGGTCAAGACATTAGCACTATAGAGAATACTTTCCAGAGCCGCATTATAATAGCGGAAAGCGATGAAGCTGCAAGGCGAAGGGCAGAGCTGTGGAGAGAAGAGCGGAGAGGAACTCCGGACGATCCTGATTGGAAATTCGCTATTAAAGGGTCACCTCAGACTTGCGTAGATATGTTGAAGGCTTACACGAATGTGGGAGTGACTCACTTCACGCTTCTGTTTGCAGACGCAGCGGCACTGAAACCTCTTAGATTGTTTGCTGAAGGAGTCTTGCCCGAGTTTCGATAGCAGCTAGCCAGTTTCAAATCTTATTTCAATCAGTGCCTTCAGTGCCTTTCATGCGAGACCTTGAACTTTTAGATGACGCGGCCAAGCAAGATTAAGACGACGATGTTGAGGTACAATATGACAAGGGTGACGATGATTGAGCGGTCTAGGCGTAGACCTTTTCCAAAAGAGAACGCTGACGAAATCAGCAGTAAAGCCCAGACTTGGAATATGAGCAGTACAAAGCGGGGAAGCCAGAAAGACACTGGTGGAACCAAGGCTGTAACGTAGGGAAGAATCAAGACGTAAACGTAGGGAAACAACGCCAGCGGCAGAGCTGCCACGCCCATACATGCAAAAAGCTGGAGGTCGCCGCCCGTTCTCCTAAACAACACGTAGATCATTGCGTCTGCCAATAGGAATAAGCCCACCCAATAGAAGAGGAATATAAGCGCTACGTTTTCAAAGCTTCGGGTTGAAGCGAAATAAAAGAAGAACACAGGCTCCTGCTTGGCTAAAGCTGAGCCAACCGCGCCCAAAATCAACACGGCAACTGCCGCAGGTAAGAAAACTTGCAGGCGAATCGATTGGCTGAAAACTGGTGAAAGAAACAGCCAGCGTCCTAGGCGGTGGCTCAAGGCTTCGCTTCCCATCTTCAGGGCAGGGGACACACTACCATCTTTCAGTGTGCGGTACAGTAACTGCCCACGATCATTCAGGCTGTATTTTCGGCTCTTATCCTGAGCTATGAAATCAGACAACATGTCAAGGTGGTAGTAGACAGTGCCTACTCCCAAGCCTAGGTTGCTTCGCAGTTCCTTGAAGCCTATCTTGCCCTGCTCACCCAACAACTCAATAATCTTACGTCGAGCAGGGTCACGAAGCAAAGTGTAATAACGCGAAGCCTCATCAACGCCAGAGATGATCCATCACCGGTTTTTCTTTTCAATGTCTTACTGAATTGACAAATACTCGCTTAAATCCTTAGCAGCGCATGCCCCCTAACCCAGCTGCATCCTCAGCGTTACTAACATCAATGCGAGGTAACCAGAGCGCGCTAACATCTAGTCTCTTCTTAATCTCTTTCCACTAACCCTCAACATAGCCTGCATTATCTTACCATTTTCCAGTAGTTTGTGCAAAAGCTCGCCAGCTTCAGTTTTTCTATAGAAACAACGACTCGATTCTCGTTGTTCAGCAACAAACCTTTCTTTAGGAAAGAATTCTTCGACCCAATAATGAAATTGGGATTCATTCTCAAGTATTTTGATCAAATCCCACTTTGAAGCCCTGTCTCCCTTCTCGTCTAGGCAATTCAGCAATTCCAATGCGATTCTGCTGGGTTTCCTTCTGGGATACGTCAAAGTCAATTCTCCGCGGATCTCTTCAAATCTGCCTGTATCTCAAACAACCTTGAGTATTTCTTCCGAAGCCTGAAGTATTGAATGATCTGTGCAGCCCCTGCAAAGAGCAGGCACCCAGCCACAAATAATGGTATGTAGAGCCTTTCTGACGATTTCTTGCTATCCATTTTTGCTCACCACTAACAAGTCATTAATGCGAAAGTTAGAACACTTATTCTAGAAATAATCTCATCAATACTTTCACTAGTTATGACTGAAAGCGCGCATATGCGCAGAGCCGACAGAACATCCGATGATGGCTAATCATTTGTCCTGTTTTAGTGGATGGTTTGCCTGGTCTTCAAGCCAACGAGGATGAACTCCGACTGACTTTTTGAGTTCGTCGCAAGGAAGATCGTTGCATTCTGTGCAGAAACGGAGTCCCTTGTTCACCCTGCAGCATTTGAATATCGAGCAATCTGGTCTATCTTCACTGCCACATCCTCTGCATTCCTCATTCATGTGGTAACGGCAGGAACCGCAGTAAAGCAGACAAGGAGTTGCCAATTCGGTCAATTTCAATCATCTCGTGATTTCAATTCGATAGTCCAAATCTAAGTTCTAACAACATCTGTTTAAATGCTTTCGTTCTATCGACTAAGCGCGCGCTATTGTGGTACATCTTTAGAGAGGATTGCGTCGGCTTCATCTCTGCTCATGCCTTTAATCAAGACTTTTTTCTGCTTTGATGTAAAATGTCCAAGCAGTCCCAACCCGCAACCACAACATTCTCGACGATGTCACACTCTAGCCATCATCATCGTCGTCGGCTTGACAACACTAACTATCTTCTACACAAAAAACAAAAACCACAAAAACCTTCACACACTATCTACAGCACACTGCCACAACAGCAGGGTTGAGCCGTTTCATGCCAAGAAAAGACCTGAAAGGCGCCTTCTGGCCCGCAGTTCGCCAACGCATGTACCAAAAAGCCGTCGAACTCTACATGTAGGAACTAGAGATTTAACATTGTTTTCAGTGTACGATTATAGTCTCATTATTATTGTCGCTTTCGGAATATCTTGCCGCCGTCATCGTATTCGCCTGTGACATATTCAAAGCCTGTCTCTATCAGAGAGCTCGCTTCTCCAACGTTATGGGCGACCCTGACGGTGAATTCATCGTTTTGGCTAGGACCAAAGACTACTTTTGTCGGGGCAGGGACGCCATCGTAGCCTCATATAAACATTAGCACATCAGTTGCTTTTCGGAAAAGCCCTCAAGAAAATAACAGATTTCTTCCACAAATTGCTAATGCAACCTGCCAGTACAGTGATGTGGACTCGGAGGGTGATGATTTGGGAAAAACGTTCAGATGTCCAGAACCAGACTGCCCGACTAGGGGAGGGGCAACTGCATTTCACATGGAAAGAGAAGGTGACATACTTACAATACGGTGTTGGCACAAGAATTGCAGATTAAGAATACGAGCAAGGATTCTGGAAGACAGCGAGGCTGAGTAGGCAATTTTGGCGGCGGTCAAAAGAATACCGAAAGAGGATTTTTTTGGCATATTCTATGTCCGAAAACCCGAGGCAACTCTATGGAACGTCTACTACGGCACCATTGACGCTCTAAGACCTCTTCTTGCTGAGAAGGAGTTCAGCAAAGTAATCAGCGGTTTCTACATTAACTACAATTACAAGGAGCAAGTGACTCGAATCTCATATTTCGTGAACACGGCAAACCTTCAAGAGGCAGTAAGCATGTTTCAGGAATTCTTTAAGAAGAATGCTATCTTGGAGGTCAAATTCGAACCCCCAAGGGAGGAAACTGTTGCCAAGAAATACGGCGGCAAGGAATTGGAGGAGCGTTTCAGATATTTCCTGAATCTTGAAACACAAATCGGTCTGGAATTACTGAGAACAGATTTGCTCCAGGCAAGAATCTTGTTTGCGACATATTGTCTTCGAGTAAGAAAAGGGCGATTACCAGTCCGAGAGCATTTCGAGTCAACCTTTACCAAGAACAGCCCAACATATGCCTCATTGCCAATGGAAGAAAGAGAGCAATTCCTCAGAGATTTGGAGCGTCTGAGTTGGGCACATATGATGGTCAATCTCGTCTTAGGTTGTGATTTCAACGTGCCGCAAGACGGATTGGCTTTGTCAATCCCTGAGATTAATGAAATCCTCAGAGCAAGCAGCATGGAATTTGAAGTCCCTTCAGATTGGAAACCTTAGGTCAACTGCCGACACCCGCAAATCCAAAAAGGAGGGAATTGCGGGAGGAATTGTCCCATGTTTGTCGTGGTGGCATGACGCTAGGGACGGGGAATCTTCCTTCCAGAAAGAGATTCCAGTATACTTGAAGTCACGGCGTATCCACAAGGTCCATCTCCATTCGCAATCGGACACAATCTCTGAAAATCCGTGCGTTTGAATATTCCACTCTTGTTGAACCAACTCACTGCTTTGATTAACTCATGCATTGGGATTCGTTTCCTATGTTCCGTTTTCCCACCAGTGATGACATAATATAGGCAGTATCTTCCTTTTTGGTCATAATCCCATCTGTCAAAATCGTAGGGTTCGCCAGACCTCAGTTTAGGAAATCGACTCAGCCCGCTTGGAATCAATCTCTCTAACTGCTTTCTTATTGCTTCTTCCTCTTCATTCAACTCGCATTCATCACCTAGATGCTCCACAATTGGGGCATTTTCCATCGGATTCATCATAGAGTCTTCGACAATAGGGGCATCGAACCTTGACAACTTCTCTAGTGATGACTTCTCTTTCTTTGACAACCGTCTCACTCTGTGTGCTTGGAGATGAAGACCTCAGACCTTTGAGAGCCATCTCCTGCCAGAATTCCAGCGGCTGTTCACTCTGAAGTAGTTCGTTTCCTTTTCCTTCACTACTTGCGTTGACAAGTTGGGCTCCTTTGAGAGTTCCCCACGTGCTAAGACTAACGTACCACTTTGCCTTACAACTCTTGCAGAAAACATAAATCTCATAGACCACACCGCCCCCCTCTTTGAAATCAAAACCAGTTGCGTTTTCTTTCAGGCAAAAGGGGCATACTCGAAAGTACGCTCTCATGTCCTTAAGGTCGATTCCCAAGGAAACTTTGACCAGTTCATCCTTGTCCGATGATACCATAATGTGCCCCAGGAGAATTAGATATTATCCGCTTAAAAACTCAATGAGAAATCAACCCAAGGAAAAAAAGGGGAAGTTGCGGGAGAAAGGTGGAGATATCGCCACTATGAAGGGTAGTAACCTTTTCCATGCAGTTTCCAACATTTCCATGTAGTCTTGCCCATAAACCAGATAAAGAAACCAAATAAGATAGCAACCGCTCTAGAACACAATGGGTGAAAACATGGTAGATATGATAGAAGCGAAAGACTGGACGATGTTGAACGCTGCGTTTGTTGTGGACGTCAAGAGCCTAGAAGACCTCAAGAAGGTAGCAGAGGGTCTTAGAGCACCCTTCATATTCGTTAAGGGAAAGGAAAGCGTAATCTTTGCCGGGCAGGGTCTTGCGACTGTAGTCTGCTATAGGTTCAAAGCGTAATCTATCTGGGTTCAGGGCGTCGTTCTCTTTCAAGAAGAGAATGCCATCAGAAATGAAATCCATAAAAAGAGGGGGTTTGCTGGAGACATCGCCACCTGAACCATTGACCAAGCTAAACTACGACCCTAGAGGAATAGTCAAGTACCTTTACTTTCCTAATCTTCTGTATCAAATTGGCTTTTCTCTGGGTAATAAACAGCTATAAGGACAAGGTCCTTTGCAGCATATTTTCCAGATGCGTGGGCAAATGTGTGTATGATTATGTCTTTTGATAGTTCCTTACCCTTTGCCCATTCGTTGAATCTTTCCTCAACCGCATCTTTCTCCCCATAAAATATCTTGCACTGGATTTACTCCACCTCCATGTCTGTTGAGTAGTTATTCGGACATTTCCCAATAATAGCATACTCATTCATCTTCGGTAGAATCAGAAAAAAAGGGGAAATGCGGGAGATATCTCCAATGCATATTTCTCTACATGTACGATCACCCAGAAACACAAAACAAACCTGAACTCGAAGAACTACGCGAAGGAGGCTACCTACACACAGCCAAAGTGTTAGTGCTAAGGGAAATACGCTTAGAGAACCAGCCCAAGAACCCGTGAACACTACTTACTGTTTCACTCATCGAAGCGCTACTGTACCACTACTGTTAATTGGCTTCCCCAACAACTTCTTCCGAAGAGCTGAAAAAGCATGCTGAAAACCACAATTTTCGAAGAAATCAGAAATCGAAGTGCAACATTCTTTCGGCATTCGCACCACGACAAGTATCACGTTGAAAGAGTCTACAATCTGGCAACGCGTTTAGCTCAAGAGGAACGCGCTGACCTAGATGTCGTTAAAGCTGCTGTGCTGCTGCACGACATCGCCAGAGCCATGGAAAATGAAGGCACCATAGATGGCCATGCAAAAGAAGGAGCAAGAATGGCGAGAAAAATCCTCGAGGAAGTCAATTATCCAGAAGAGAAAGTCGCCGAGGTAGCTCATTGCATTGAGATGCATAGATTCAGAGAAGGCTTGATGGCCAAAAGCCTAGAGGCCAAAATCCTGCAGGATGCGGATAGACTAGACATTATTGGGGCAATTGGAATTGCCAGAGTGTTTGCCCGAGGCGGCTGGGGCAACAAACCCATATACGTCCCATCAGTTGCACCAAAAACCAAGTACGATGGCAAATCTGACAGCTCGGTCAACCACATTTACGAGAAGCTGCTGAGGATAAAAGAAACAATGAACACCAATACAGCAAAGAAAATCGCTGAGGAGAGACATCGGTATGTTGAACAGTTTTTGGAAAGACTGCTTAAAGAATGGAAAGGGGAGATCTAATCTGCATATCGCTGACCGCGATCGCTCAACATGCACAGCAACCCTGAGTTACGGCGCGCCTGCCACTGCCGCCTCAAGAATTCTTTTCACGATCTGTATGACGATGTCAATCTGCCCCGTGTACAGTCCAATCGTTAGAAACGTGACTCCCAACAGAAGGGCGAGTGAACCGATGACCCGACGCATTGGCACATCCATTTGGTCAATCTCTCCTCGAACCATGATCAGCGCAACTTAGATTATACGTATTTCTTAAGTTTTTCTTCAATGAGATGTTTTGGCACTGCCCCAATTATTCTATCCACTTCAACCCCGTTCTTCATGATGAGCACAGTTGGGATGCTAAGTATACTAAACCGAGTTGCTGTCTGTGGGTTTTCGTCCACGTTCAACTTGCCAACTATGACTTGACCAATGTAATCCTCAGCCAGTTCGGCTATTGTGGGTTCTATCATTCGGCATGGACCGCACCAATCAGCCCAGCAGTCAATGAGCATCAATGGATATTTCTGGACGGTTTCGTCAAAATGCGCGTCGTCAACTGTGATCGGTGCGCCTCCCAAAGGTTTCTGTTCTTTCGTCTTTGCGGTCAACTCCTTCGTCCTTCTTGCACGAATTTCTTCAAGTTCAGGGTCTTCCTCTCTTTCAAGGCGCTCAATTTCCATTTTCATGCATCTATCCATTACGACTGTTAAGCCTGCTTTTCGCGCTTGGGCAGCAGCTTCCTCGTTCACGATTTTCAGTTGCATCCAGACCACATAGGGTTTTCCATTCCTCTCTTTCAGTTGGATAGCCTGATCCACTATGGGCGATACATCTTCCGGTCGCCTGAAGATGTCCACAACTTCAACCTCTTTCTGAAGATTCTCTGGCAAGTCCAAAAGCGACTTGTAGCTCTTCTCACCCAAAGCCTCTACCACGTTAGGATTGACTGGAATGATGTGCCAACCCTTGGATTGAAGATGCTTGGCAACAATGTGACTGTATTTTGAGGGGTCAGCTGAAAGTCCGACGACAGCAACCGTCTTGTACCTGTTAAGGACGTCTCTGATTTCCTGTTCAACCTTCATATGACTTCCATTCCGAACGCGTGTTTGAATGGTACTGTTTGAACTAACTGAAATTTATGTCTACCTTTGTGGCATTTGATCTCAATTTAACAATCAAAGCTTCATGGTCAGCTCGCTTTGAGTGCTTCAGGTTTTGCCCAAAAAGATCAGCAAACGTTGCTCTACAGCTCAATCCAGGCTAAACCAGTCTTTCTCCCATTTCTCGGATAGTCGATATAGCCTTCGATTGAGCTGCATATTTGAGCGGCGTCTCCCCCTGCATATCAGCCTCAAGAATAGTCTGGTCAAAGGGAACAATGCCAAGCAACTCCAATCCATTCGTTTTTGCGAAGTTTTCAATATATTCGCCTTCCTGTTGAATTGCGACTCTGTTGCCGACAATGAAGCTTTTTCTAATGCCCATTTGTTTGGACAAGTCATGAAGCTTTTTCGCTGTTTCCAATGATTTTCTGCTTGCATCAGTGACCACCAGCATGGTTTCTACGTGTTCAGCTGTGCCTCTGCCCATGTGCTCTAAACCGGCTTCCATATCCGTGACTACAGCTTCTCTTCGTTTGACGATAAGGTGATGCAGTAGAGCTCGGATAACCGTGTTGGCTGGACACATGCATCCCGCCCCAGCTGACTTGACAGTTCCCATTACTAGCAGGTTCACGCCGTAAGGAGTTTTTACAGTGAACTGGTCAACTATGTCTTCAACTGAAAACGCCAAGTTGTAGACGCCTCGAATGCTTGTCTGAGTCTTGGACTCGATGAGAGATTTGTTCTCAGAAATGGGCACAATTCTGCCTGCCTCTTCAACTGATAGACCTAGCGTTAGTGCTAGGTTAGGTGTGGGGTCGGCGTCTATGGCAAGAACTGTAAAGCCTTTTCTTGCGAAGAATGCAGCCAAGACGCCAGCGACCAGTGTTTTGCCTACTCCTCCTTTTCCGGCAACAGCGATTTTCAATGGTTCTTTCATGTTTCAGCACTGTCTCTGCGCGTATTAGATACTGAAAGGGCTGAAAGCTGCTAACACTATGATGGTTGTGTCTTTGACTAAAGGTCTTGCAGACATGGCTTTTGAAAGCCGCCTTCAGTTCTCACTTGCGAATAGGCTCAAGTAGAATCCGCTCGTTGTCGATGTCCACTTCAGCTATTGCACAATCGTCGAAGACTTTGGAAACTCCTAAAACATCACGAACAGTGACCTTGTTTCGCTCAACTTTAGCGTAGATGGCGTTTTCGAACACAACTTCATTTTTCCTGAGAACTTTTAGCTCGCACATTAATGGTTCACATCTTGGAACTGAGCAAAAGCACCTCGTTTCCTATAAGGCTTCTTTTCAAAGCCATGGCTCAGACCTAATTTCCTGACAACTAAGGTAGTTGGCTAATAGCCCAAGATTTCAAACGAGTTGACAGCCAGGTCAGGTCTACCAAGTTCATTTTTGATAAACCTTCGGATTTCCTCCTCGCTCACCGAGGCTCCCCCAGATTGAGTGGACCTCACCGGGATCTTAGTTCGCCATAATCTGTCTCCACGAGCAAAATCAAGAAAAACGTACTGCACTTTTTCATCAACAAATATTATCCTCAAGCCAACTGGAGGCTTCGAAAGTGGAGACCGCTGAATGGAATAGGAGACACTACTAGGATGCAGAGCTTCAGCTATTCTTTTGAATTCTTCCCAGCTTCGGAGGTGAACAAGCTTCGCCTCTTTTCTCATTGGTTATCAGAGCTTCAAACTAATGAAAACATGTTGTCCAGCGCTTTCCGAGCTTTTTCAGCAATCGGTTTTGGAACGGTCACTTGATGTCTTTCTTCCTTGAGCGCCCAGTACAAGCGTTCCAATGTGTTAAGTTTCATGTTTGGGCAAATGGCGCCATCGTAGGCTAGAATGAAGTCTTTTTCGGGGTTCTCTTTCTTGAGACGATGAATGATGCCGCTTTCGGTGCCGATTATGAATCTTTTTGAATCCAGGCCTTTGGCGTAACGGCACATCTGGGAAGTGCTTCCAACGTAGTCTGCAGCTGCCTGAACTTCAGGCGTGCACTCAGGATGAACGACAACAGTGGCATCGGGGTATTTTTCTTTCCAGAAGTCTATGTCGCTCTTCTGAAACAACACATGAGTGGGGCAGAAGCCACGTTCAGGAATCGGGATTATCCTCTTTTTTGTCTGCTTTGTCACATGTAGGGCTAGGTTCCTGTCCGGTCCAAAGAGCAAGGTATCAGAGTCCACGGATTTTATGACTTCAACTGCATTTGCAGATGTGCAACAGAGATCGCACTCAGCCTTAACCTCGGCTAAAGTGTTCACGTAAAGGACAACTGGCAGTTCAGGATATTTCGCCTTCCACCTCCGAATCTCTTCCACAGTCAACATCTGAGCCATAGGGCAACGTGCGCCCTCACAGGGCAGAAGAACCTTCTTGTCAGGGTTGAGTATAACGGCGTTTTCAGCCATGAAGTCTACAGCTGAGAACAGAATTATCTTTGCATCCTTTTCTTCTACGGCTCTGCGGGACAATTCTATGCTGTCGCCAACATAATCAGCGATGTCTTGAATCTCAGGGCGCTGATAATTATGCGCTAATATGAGAGCTTTCTTCTCTTTCTTCAGCTTCAGAATGTCGTCGGTCAAGGTCAATAAATTGGTCCCTTCAAGGTCAGAGTGAAAGGCTAACCACATGGGAAAATATAACGTTATCTTTTGAGCAGACGGCTGGGACGAGTCATCGAACAGATAGGGGCTGGGTTTTGATGACGCTAAATGACAGCAGTTTCGAAAACGCGGCAAATCTACGTAGCAATGAAGCGCTTGTACACAGGATGACCTTTAAACCGCAGCATTGTCTCAGACTTCTCGAATGTTCCGCTGGGCAAACGAGTGCATATGGAACTTACTATAGCGCCTTCTGGAATGAAGCGGACCCCATCAAGGAGTTCTCCTTTTGTCACTCCGGACGCAGCGAAAACCATCTGGTTGCCTCTTGCCAACTCATCCTCCACATAGGTCTTATCAACATCGACGCCTTCAACCTTTAGTCTTTCAAGTCGTTTCGGATCATCTTTCTTATCTCGCCAAACCTTAACTAGCATCGTTCCACCTAAGCACTTGACAGCGGTAGCAGCAATAGTGGCCTCAGGACCCGCCCCGGCACCCAAAAGAAGATCAATCCCCGAGTTGGGGATACAAGTCACAACCGAGCCTGCAACATCTCCGTCTGGAATAAGAATAATCCGCACTCCCATTTTACGCAATCGA
>Ga0315308_1000335_pt1 | contig 25931 bp, 24 predicted proteins | sample TDP3_MG_FD_203078 | JGI IMG/M metagenome (GOLD analysis project Ga0315308, IMG submission 203078) | Freshwater sediment microbial communities from Lake Towuti, South Sulawesi, Indonesia - TDP3 | ecosystem: Environmental > Aquatic > Freshwater > Lake > Sediment | place: Indonesia: South Sulawesi... | reverse complement strand
CTCCTTGATAAAGCCCACGATGAGCAATTAGATTTCTATTTTCGTTCATCGACTTTCACCTTTCTTTCTCAATTTTAATTCAATTCCCTCTCTGGCGGCGCAGTTGTCAAGAAATACTTTGAGAATTTTAGACATGGTTTTGGCATTATCTGTCCTTATCTTGTCTGCCTTTATTTTTTGTTCGGCTTTATTTAATGATGTTTCTAGGTCTGTTATTGGAAGCAGGGTTGCAGCAATGCAATAGAAGCTTTTGGATTTTCCATCATCAAAATTTTTCAGCATGACCTCAAGCAGGCTAATTCGTTCTCTCTGTTGTTCTATAAATTTCTCTATGCCATGTTTTCTTACAAAAATCAAATTGGGATGAGCTTTCTTATGAGTCAAAAAAGAATCGTATTCCCCGCCAACTACTAACCAAGATTCAAATTTTGAGCATGGAAATTCGCCACACTGTGCACAAACCTCAAGATTCTTTTTCTTTACGCAGCAAGTTATGTAAGAGCAGGAAGGATGTTTGTTGAAAAAACCGGGGCCACAACACCCGGGGCACCTTGAGCTACCGACCGTGTAGTATCTTGGACATAATCCACAGTCAAGACCGCAACAGCCGATAGTTGGATACATCTTAATTGGGTGTTCACTCATTTTATTTCACTCCTTTAACAACTCTTGAGAGGGACATAACGGCTCGAGCTTTCCATATAATTGTATTCTTAACTTGACGCTATTTTAAAATAATCATAGAGCGTTCATCTAATGCAAATGGAGAGACCTACCTTGCCAACTATTCTGGTAATTAACGACGATGGAATCGAATCGATTGGTTTGACCACCCTAAAGAAGCGGTTGGAGAAATTGGGAAACGTCATTGTTGTGGCTCCAAGGGATGAGAGAAGCGGCATCGGAAAAGCCCTAACCACCGACCTCATAAAAGTCATGGAGACTAAACTGAGTGATGGCTCCAAAGCATACGCGACAACAGGTACACCAGCCGACTCCTTCTTCATGGCAGTGAACAAAATCCTGAAACGCATGCCAGACCTCCTCGTAGCCGGAATAAACCTAGGTCCAAACCTTGGAATAGACGACATGCTAAACTCAGGCACCTTAGGAGCCGCCTTAGAAGCCGCCATCCACCACGTTCCAGCCATAGCCGTTTCCTATTGCATACCAAAGATCACCGAAAAAATGGCTGAGAAGGAAGAAGTTACGATGAAGGACTTGGAGCTAGCCGCCACCCTCGCCTTCAAAACCGCCAAATACGTGTTGGAAAAGGGGATGCCCCCAGACGTGGAAATCATTTCGATAAATGTGCCGGAAAAACCTGACTCTAAAAAAATAATAATCACCAGTTTGTCCTACAAGGGGTACAATGACATCTACTCAGAACAAAGGGAAGGGTACAGAATCATAAGCTGGGCACTAACCGGCTATCCAGACGACAAGCCAGGAACAGACTTACACGCCGTCAAAAAAGAAAAGTGCATATCTATTACACCCATAAAGGTAGGCTTTCTTCACAACACGAAGGGACTGGAAGGTCTGTTGAAGGCTCTCTACGCCTAACGATCGCCAAAAACAGTTTCCTTTCCGTCACTCCGTTTCCCTAGGAACCTTGAAATGGGAATTCTTCCCAGCGCTGATGTATTCTCCACCTGCGCTGCGTACAATGGACGCAATCTTCGCGAAGTTGTCAGAACCTAGGAACCTACGCGGTTTTATCACGATATAATTTCCGGTTTCCTCAAAGGTCAACATTTCCCCCAGATCCGAGGGAAACAGCACCCTAATATCTTCAACAGTTCGCATTCCTTCTGTAGGTGCAGCCGGAACAGTCGGCGCAGCCGTTGGAGGGCCAACAGCCTTAAGAGACTTCGAAATCTCTGCAAGGTCCTTGGAAATCATGTTCAAGACATTGAGAAGCTGATCAATTCTCCGAGACAAATCTTCAATGCTTGACTTTCCTTCACTCATCAACTATCCCCACACAATTATTCTAGCATAGTTCCTCATTTGTTTTATCCTAACCTAACCGTAGCCTAAAATAACTTAATAAAATCGGGAAAAGCTTATTCAATAGACTAAAGTTGTTAGAAATCGACGGCAGCCAGAAAAGCGGTAGCGGAACAATTTTACGGTTATCCATCGCTCTAGCCGGCATCCTCAACGAGCCACTACACATCTACAACATCCGGCAGAGACGTAGCCAACCTGGACTGCGTCCCCAGCACCTTGAAGCCGTCCTCACAGCCGCAAAAATTTGCAACGCTGAAACAAAAGGCGCCACGCTGGGCTCTCGCGAACTCTGGTTCAAGCCAGACGGCATCGCAAGTGGTGAAATCTGGGCGGAGATAGGCACCGCAGGAAGCATTCCCATGCTACTGCTAACTATCCTGCCCCTTTGCGCCTATGCTAAGGGCACTGTTACTGTCCATGTTATCAAAGGTGGCACCGACGTTCAAAATGCACCAACCATAAACTATCTGAAGTACGTGCTTCTCCCCATGCTTGAACGAATGGGTTTGAAGGCTTCCCTAACCATCCGAAAATATGGTTACTATCCGAAGGGCATGGGTGAAGTCCTCTTGGAAGTTCAGCCCTGCCCTAAACTCACTCCCGTCCGCCTTGAGGAGTTTGGAACCATAGAAGAACTACGCGGCGTATCCGTCTGCACCTTCTTGGAGGATCGAAAGGTGGCAGAGCGTCAAGCGAAGGCGGCCAACGGCTACCTCAAAAACCATGGTTATGAAACAAATATACAAGTCGTCAACGACAGGTCTAACCCCCTCCAAAAGGGTAGCTCCCTAGTTTTGTGGGCGGAAACCACCACGGGCGCGCTTCTTGGAGGAGACGCCGTAGGAGAACTTCGTAAGCCCAGCGAGGTTGTAGGTCGGGAAGCCGCCGAAAACCTCTTCAGAGAGGTTGAAGCCCATGTTACGGTGGACATCCACCTAGCCGACATGCTTGTTCCCTACATTGCACTGGTAGAAGGCAACTCACTCTACCTAACCCGCGAAATAACCGATCACTTAGACACCAACATGTGGTTAGCTCAGAAAATCTTGGGCGTAAAGTTTCAAGTCACGAAAGTTGGAAATCTATATAGAATTGAGAAAATCACGGCGTAATGGAGGTTCATTATTGGCTAAGGCTAAAATTCGAGGAATCTATTCGACCTCCTTGACAAAACTTCTTCTCGACAATGGCTTCGCCATGGTTCAACCGTCGGTTACTGTGAGAGAAAGATTCGGACTAACGGAAAATTATGAATTTTCTGACCTTGAAATCTGCGACCGTCAAGACAAGCAGGGAGTTCAAGCTTCTGGAACTGCCGAAGCCGTCAACGCCTTCACCTCAATTCTGCAGTCTTGCCTCGATGATGTTATCACCCGGCGGTGGAAGGCTTCAGCGACTCTTCTGGAGGGAAATCCTTACGTGGATGTGGAATTTCCAGCTTTGTCAAAGAAGAAGTTAGATGAGATTCGAGGGTCAGTTGCTCCGACTATGAATGGTCATCATTACTACAAGGCTTGCGGAATGAGCATTTCATCAGCCCTCGACATGGCAGAAAAACTACTCCAAAAAGGTGGCCCTCGCGAAGAAGTGGAAAAGCTTCTTGAGCAGACCATCAGGGCGAACTATCCTATCATGGGTTCTTTGATAGAAATAGAACACGTTAAGCTTCATGGAAACGTTTTCAATCTGGGAAGAGCCGTGATTGAAGCCTTTGATCGCCCGAAATCTCTTATTCGATTTCGACGAGTTTTCAAGACGAAAGGAATCTATGACGGTCTAAAAGTTGAGAAGGACCCAGGCGACTATGCCATCACCGAAGCTAAGGTAGGTGAATGGCACTTCAAAACCCAGTATTTCGCAAAGGACGGACGATACAAAGGTATGTATGTCAATTTAAACACGCCGATAGAGCTGTATCCCTACGGAATTCGTTACGTGGACTTAGAAGTGGACGTTTGCGTTTGGCCGAGCAGTAGAATCCAAAAACTGGATGAAAAGAAGCTTAAGGAAGCTGCAGCAGAGGGCGTAATTACTCCAAAATTGGTTAGAACCGTTAAAGAAAAACTGCATGAAGTTATGAGAGATTTGCGCTAGACAGGGGGATATATTCAGAAATTTAACAAAGAGTAAAGAATATAAGTCCCTCTATTTGCATCTCTCATTTATTGAGGATGAATCTATGAGCCTATGGAAACTTCGGTTTTCCATGATCGGAACACTGGGCATCATCTTCGGACTGTCCACGCTGTTCTTAACAGTCATTCTGTCCCTGGCTGGCGTTAACCTCTTGGCAATACTCTTCATTGTAGTGCTGTTCAATATTGTTCAATGGCTGGGTGCTCCCTATCTCATAGACGCCATGTATCGAGTACGAGAAGTGAAAAGGTCAGAAAACCCCGAATTATATGAAATGGTGGAGAGACTTAGCAAGAAAAGCGGCATCAAAACGCCGAGACTTATGAAAGCACAGATTCCTATACCTAACGCCTTCGCCTACAGTTCACCGATCACTGGAAGCAAGGTGGCTGTGACAACTGGACTTTTGGAAACCCTCGAGCCTGAAGAAGTTGAAGCCGTAATCGGCCACGAGTTGGGACATCTAAAGCACAGAGATGTCCAAGTGATGATGTTCGTTTCCATCTTACCAGCAATCTTCTACTGGATATACATCTCCACAATCCTTTCAGGATACAGCAGGAGGGAAAGAAACAGTGGCGCAGCGGCCATAGCCGTTGCAAGCATAGCTATTTACTATGTCCTCACCATCTTCACTCTCTACCTAAGTCGGCTACGTGAATACTTTGCTGACCGCCACAGCGCCTCCGTCGTTGAAGACGGCTCCCGCAAGCTTTCTGTAGGCCTAGCGAAGATAGTACACTCAACGAGTAGAATGAAGAAAATCCGTCGAGATGCAAGCGGCTTCAATTCTTTTAAGGCCCTCTTCATATCTGACCCAGACCGTGCAGAATCAGATGTGATGTCTATAGCGCAAGTGGGAGGGCATATAGCTGACCAAAAGCTTGTTGAGGAAGTTCTTAGAAGAAAGATAACTTCATTTGATAGGGCTATGGAGCTCTTTTCCACTCATCCCAACATAGTGAAACGTTTGAGAGCGCTCCAAGAACTCGCATAATTGCCGAGGATTTCCTTAGCTTAACGGGCTTTTCACCGCCTTTTCCACAGCGTTTATGAGTTCCCCGCTTCGAATCAATTGCACAATTGCTTCAATATCCCCCGACATCACCCTGTCCTCTTTCAAAGGGGACACTTTCTTTCTTATCAGTGAATACGCCGCTTTTGTTCCCTTTCCGACCCTGCTTGGTCCTCTAAAATCTATCCCCTGAACTGCGCACAATAATTCGATGGCTAGGATAGACTCAACGTTATGAAGGATTTCCATGGCTTTCCTCGCCGCAATTGAACCCATGCTTACGAAGTCTTCGAAGTTTCCTGAGGTAGGAATAGAATCTATGCTTGCTGGATGTGCCAAGACTTTGTTCTCTGAAGCCAAGGACGCCGCTGTGATTTGAGTGGACATGAAACCGCTGTTTATTCCCTTTCCTGCTTCCCCGTGAATCAAGAAGGCTGGTAGTCCAGCGCTTAAGTTTTCATCAATCAGCCTCGCCACTCTTCTTTCTGAGAGGTTGCCAATCACGGTTAATGCTATACTTAGCAAATCCATGGCAACTGATACTGGTTGTCCCATGAAGTTTCCACCCGACAAAAACTCTTTATCCTCAACGAAGATCAGCGGATTGTCTGTCGCAGAATTGATCTCTGTTTCTATCACTCTCTTCACGTAGGAGATAGCGTCTCTCGCCGCACCTAAAACTTGAGGAGTACATCTTAAGCTGTAAGGGTCTTGAGGAGGTCTCATTTTAGCTTCCTTCGCAGCCATGCTTCCTAAACGCATTAATTTGCTACCCGTAATCAACAACCGTATGTTTTGGGCGCTAGCAATTTGACCAGGATGCGGTCTTACCCGTTGAATTCTTTCGTCAAATGCGTCAGCTATTCCGTTCAAAGCTTCGAGGCTCATAGAAGCAGCGATTTCAGCAGTTTTAACTAGCCTTTCTGCATCATAGAGAGTGAGTGTTCCAATGGCGGTCATCAGTTGTGTGCCGTTAATTAGAGCCAGTCCCTCTTTGGAGTCAAACTTAATTGGAGTGATTCCAGCCTTCTCCATAGCTCCTTTTCCACTCATTACTTTGCCCTTATACCCTGCTTCGCCTTCACCCATCATCACCAACGCCATATGCGCTAAGGGGGCAAGGTCGCCGCTGGCACCTACAGAGCCTTTTTTTTGTATCACTGGATGCACTCCCCCATTGATCATTTGAATGAGGGTCTCTAAGGTTTCCAGTTTGATTCCTGAGTTTCCCTTGGCCAGAGTATTAGCCCGTAGGAGCATCAATGCCCTCGTCACATCTTTGTCTAATGGCTTTCCAACACCAGCGGAATGACTTCTGATAAGGTTAGACTGCAGCTTTTTAATGTTCTCTGGAGGGATAATTACGGTTGCTAAAGCTCCAAAACCAGTTGTAACGCCGTAAACTGTCTTTTTCTCTTTCACCACTTCTTCAAGAAACTGCCTGCACTTTTCCACTTTCTCCATCGCCTTTTTCGCAATTTCAACTTCGGCTCCACCACGAGCTACCGCGTTCACGTCCTCTATGGTTAGGTTTTCACCGTCAATGAACACCTTCATCATGATTCCTTCTTTTCATGTCTAAATCAGGTAGTGGACATATTAAAAATGTTGTAAAGCTGCTTTCATTGGTAGAAAGAATAAGGAAAAAATAGAGGTCACTTAAGTGGTTACCTTTTCAGCATCGGCATCTTGATTCCCTTAATCTTAGCTATTTCCTCAGCTTTTTCGTAACCTGCATCAGCATGCCTAACTATGGCTGTTCCCGGGTCGGTGGTTAACACTCGAACAATTCTTTTTTCAGCTTCTTTGGTGCCGTCAGCGACAAGGCACATTCCAGCGTGGATGCTGTATCCTATTCCAACGCCTCCTCCATGGTGAACGGAAACCCATGTTGCTCCGGCCACGGCGTTTAGAAGGGCATTCAGTATAGGCCAGTCTGCAATGGCGTCGCTTCCGTCCAGCATGCCTTCGGTTTCCCTGTTTGGCGACGCTACGCTACCGCCGTCTAGATGGTCTCGCCCGATCCAGATGGGACCTGAAAGTTCTCCTTTCCGAACCATATCATTCATGATTTTTCCAAACTTGGCTCTCTCGCCGAAACCCAACCAGCAAACTCGGGCGGGCAAGCCTTGAAACTTCACCTGTTCTTTGGCTTTCCGAATCCATCGGCAGAGTTCTTTGTTGTGGGCGAATTCCTTAAGAATGACATCATCAAGCGTGTAAATGTCCTCTGGATTATCTAGGAGGGATGTCCATCGGAAGGGTCCTCGTCCCTCACAGAACATGGGTCTGATGTACCTTCGAACAAAACCTGGGAAGGCGAAGGCCTCTTTGTATCCGCCGTTGAAAGCCTCTTGGCGTATGTTGTTGCCGTATTCAAAGGCAACGGCTCCCTTCTTCATCATCTGAACCATGGCGTTCACTTGAACGACCATGCTTTTCCTAGCTTTTTCAACGTACAATGTTGAGTTCTTTTCTCGAAGATCATCTGCCTCTTCCATGGAAAGCCCAGCTGGATAGTACCCTTTGAGGGGATCGTGGGCAGCTGTTTGGTCGGTTAAAACGTCTGGGATGATTCCTCTTTTGACAAGTTCTGGGTGAACGTCGGCGGCGTTGCCGAGGAGGCCTATGCTTTTCGGTACCTTTTCTTCTTTGGCTTGTTGAGCCATGGCTGCTGCTTCGTTTAAATCGTCCGTCCATGTTTCGAGGTATCCGTACTTGAGTCTCCTTTTGATTGCTTTTTCGTTGATTTCAACGATTAGGGCGACGCCGTCGTTCATGGTTACGGCTAGGGGCTGGGCTCCACCCATTTCGCCTAAGCCAGCTGTTACTACAAGTTTTCCCTGTAGGCTTCCTCCGAAATGTTCCTTGGCAACGGCGGCCATGGTTTCGTAGGTGCCTTGCAGAATGCCTTGCGTTCCAATGTAGGCCCACGAGCCAGCTGTCATCTGCCCAAACATGATCAGTCCCTTTTGTTCTAACTCGTAGAAATAGTCCCAGGTTGCCCATTTCGGAACGAGCATAGCGTTGGCGATAAGTGTCCGCGGAGCCCACTCATGGGTCTTGAAGACAGCCACTGGCTTTCCGCTTTGAATCAAAAGGGTTTCATCGGTCTCCAATTCCACGAGTGTTTCAGCGATTTTGTTGAAACATTCCCAGTTTCTAGCCGCCTTCCCGGTGCCGCCGTAAACAATAAGATTTTCAGGGTCCTTGGCAACCTCGGGGTCAACAACATTGTACATCATTCGGAGAATGCCCTCAATCTGCCAGTTTTTACAATGAAGTTCAGAACCCGTTATGCACTTAACTGGCCTTTTCAATTTTAACAAGGTGTTCACCAAAGTTTAAATGGAAAACGATTGTTATAAGTTTTCGAAAAAATCCCTATATACCTTAAGAGGGGCTCTTGTGAATGGAAAACTCAAAGGAAAGACAAAACCTATTGTTGCTTGAACAGTATCGCAGATGCTGTGAAGATTTGAGACATTTCAACGATATAGCGTGGCAAGTTCCTTCAGTAGCGGTTACAATAAGCGGAATATTATTAGGGGTTGCTTACGAATTCTTAGATTCCATACCAAGGATTATCCTCCTCCTACTCAACACTTTCATGGCGCTTACCATGACGATAAAATTCGCAAAAAATAGTCTTTGGATAGAAGACAGAACAGAATTTATGAAAGATATCGAAGACTACTTCAAAGTGAAACAACTACCGGTGGAAACTGATGAAATACTGGATTACTTGACCAAGGACTTGCCACAACCTCGTAGAAGAAAATATCGAGCCAAAATTCGTTGGTTTTTTGGACAAAAAGGATTTCTCTGGACGCTTTCGCTTATGTTAGCTTTTTCAGCTTTTTTGTTTATTTTGAGTGCATGGGAATTTCTTAACATATTTAACATATTTTAGCATTTAATGCACGCGTAGAGAAAGGTGGGTGATGGAGGGTATCCGCTTCATTTTAGGTTTTCGAAAAATTTGGAATATCCTTAACTATTTTTCCTTCGTCCACGACAAGCTCTCCATTCTTCATCACTTTGTCTATGAGGTTTGTCCCGAAACGGTATCCCAAGAACTTGTGGTTTGGAACGTTTAAAACGATGACATCTGCCTTTTTTCCGGCTTCTAAGCTTCCAACTGTCTGTGCTCGGTTTATTGCGTGGGCAGCATTTATCGTCGTTGCCACTATCGCCTCCGCTGGCGTCATTCTCATTTGGCGACAAGCCAACGCAATTATGGTTTGTTGACTCTCTACCCAACAGCTCGGGTTGTAGTCAGTTCCCAACGCAACGGGCAACCCCCACTCAATCATCTTTCTGGCGTCAGCGTACCTTCCAGCCATGAGAGAAAAGGCTGCTCCCGGAAGCAGAACTGCCACGACACCCTGTTTTGCCATCTCCTTTAAACCATCGTCAGAGGCAAAGAGGAGGTGACTCGCTGAAACAGCCCTTACCTCAGCGGCTAGTTCTGCTCCTCCAAGTTTGGTCATCTCATCCGCGTGGAGTTTAGGAGTTAAACCATATTCCTTGCCTTTCAAAAGAATTTTTCTAGACTGCCTTATGTCGAATACTCCTTTTTCGCAAAAAATATCACAGAATTCCGCTAGTTTGCGGCTTGCAACTTCTCGAATCATCTCGTTAACTATGAGATTTACGTATTCGTCTGGGTTATCTTTGTATTCTAAGGGAATGGCGTGGGCTCCGAGGAAGGTGGGCACTATGTCAATGGGATGCTTTTCCTTCAAGACTTTCATTACTTCTAAACACTTTACTTCATCCCTTGTGGTTAGTCCGTAACCGCTCTTAGCCTCCACAGTGGTTGTCCCATGCTCCAGCATAGTATCCAGCGTTTTCTTGCAACTTTCAACCAACTCATCTCTGCTGGCTTTCCTCGTTTCCCTCACAGTTTTCAGGATTCCTTCTCCCCTCTCCAAAATTTCCATGTAAGAAGAGCCCTGTATCCCCATTTCAAATTCTTCTTCTCTTGAGCCAGTGAAAACCAGATGGGTATGAGGATCTACAAAGCTGGGCATCACCGTCTTTCCGTCAGCGTTCACGGTTTCCTTTCCTTCAAATTTCCCTTTGATTTCCCCTGTTTTCCCTACGGCGACTATCTTTCCTTCTTTAACAGCTATGCTGCCTTCCTTAATGATTTTCAGATTCGTCATCTGTTCGCCTAGAAGGGGTTTCCGGCTTCCTCCCTGTAGGGTGATGACTTCATTGGCGTTTTCGATCAGTAGATCTGCTTCTTCTTTACTCACTTTCCAATCGCCCTTTCTCCAAGGCTTTCTGCACAGCTACCTCAAGAATCTTATCTTCGTTAAGATCGTCTATCTTCAAGTAATGTTCAGCTGCATCTATTATCGCTCGCAGTGGAGCTAACCCGCAGAATTCTGATCCAACAACGGGAACGCCATACCTTTCTGCCTCAATTTTAATCAGCTCAAAAACTCTGTGCAAGGGTGTTTTCTCGAAATCGCTTATGCTCATGCCGATTTGGGTGATGTTTCTCTCGGGTAGTTTGGCGGCCATAGCCTTCACAAAGGTTAGTCCCCCCTTCTTGGAGTGCAAAGCCCTAGCTATTTTTTTGGCTGTTTGTATGTCTGGAGTTCCAAGGTTTACGTTAAAGCCCACCATAACTTTGCGGGCGCCAGTTATTGTAGCGCCTGCTGTCGGGTGGGGAATCGCTGGTCCAAAGTCGGGTTTTCGCCCTGGTTCCCTAAGCATCTCCTTAAGGTTCTCGTATTCTCCAAGCCGTATCCAGTCCAAATCGCTTCTTTCAGGGCTGGCAGCAGCCTCTCCGTAGAGATAGACAGGAATGTTGCATCTTTCAGCTAGAGTTTTTCCAAGCTTTTTTGCCACATCAATGCAGTCTTTTATGGTGACTTTTCCTATGGGGATGAAGGGCACGACGTCTACGGCTCCGATGCGGGGATGCTGCCCCTTGTGTCTATTCATGTCTATAAGCTCCACAGCCTTTATCGCCGAGTTCAGAGCAGCCGTATAAACCGAGTTTTTGTTCCCGATGAAGGAAACTACTAATCTGTTGTAGTAGTCATCGTAGGTGTGATCAAGAAGATAAGTTCCTTTAACCCCCTTTATCTCGTTTAGAATAGATTCCACAACTATGGGGTCGGATGTGCTGAAGTTTGGCATACACTCTATTATCTCGCTCATGCTGCATCCTCTTGGTAATTATACATGATCACAGAAGTCTTAAGCCCTTTCGTTAGATATAGTCGAAGTTTTTCATAAATTAAATAAGCAAATTGTTCTAACTGAGGTTTGGTGAATAACCGTATGGGATTGACCATCCTAAAGAAAAAAACTGGTTACGCCATAGGTCTCGCACTTTGCATCATAGGAATAATAATACTGCTTGTCGTGCTGTGGACTCTATATGACGCAAAGGCATTAACTCTCTCAGGTTTTAGTGACCAACTTTTAGCGGGAGATACACTCTCGATCTTTGGAATTGAATTAAAACTAATTGGATTAAAGCTTGTTCACTACACTTTTTTGGGCATAGTATTACTTGTTGTAGGCGGCGCAATTCTGATGGTCAGAAGAGAAAAAATCCCAGTCGTCGAAGAAGTCAACATTTTACTCGAATGCCCCCACTGCAAAAATCAATGGCGAGAAGCAACGTCCAAACCACAATTAGAATCCATGGGCTACCCTAACGTTCGAACACTCTCCCGACGAAAATGTCCTAAATGCGCCAAATTCATTCGCCCAAAAATAGTGACAACAGAAGGATAAACTTCCTTCAGAAAAAACGAAGCGACAAGATTTAAATTACCTATTACTCCAACTTTCATTTCGCGCTTCTGAGGAGAAAAACTTGGCTTCAGAGTTGGAGTTTGAAATTCCGTCATGGGACCAAATTTACGAGTTCCTCTTGAACCTTACCGACAGAGTTCAGAGGAACGGCTTTAAACCCGATGTAATCGTGGGAGTCTCCCGTGGCGGATGGCCCCCCGCCCGAGTCATGTCAGACTTACTGGGAAACCCTAGACTTGCGAATGTTACTGCAGAGTTTTACGTGGGAGTTGCCGAAACCAAGGGTAAGCCGATCATAACGCAACCAGTTTCCATTTCGGTTGAAGGAAAGAAGGTTCTCGTCGTTGACGATGTCGCAGACACTGGCGAAAGCCTTCTACTCGTCCGGGCGTATTTAGAAGAGCAAGGTGCAACCGAAGTTAAAATCGCAACCGTTTACTACAAGCCTTGGAGTGTCTTAGTTCCAGACTACTACGAAAAAGAAACAAGCGCATGGATAATTTTTCCTTGGGAAAGGAAAGAAACCGTCAAGAAAATTGTTGAAAAGTACAAGCGGCAAGGGAAAACTGTCGATGACGTCAAGGAAAAACTTGTGCGTTCTGGAATGGACCGCAAGCTTTTGGAGCGATTCCTTCAAGAAATCTTTGAGGGAAAGATTTGACCAAAAAACTGGAGGTTTCCAACAGATACATCGCCATAGCCGGTTTCAGAAACGTCAAAATCAAGGACGTCAACAGGTTCCTAGAAGACGTTAGAAGGGAAGCCAAAGAAGCCCACATTCAGTTTTTTGACGCGAAATTCGTAGCAAGCCAACAACACCTGCACTTTGCCGCCTTAAACGCGTTAAAGGCTTTTAAAAATAAGTCAAACATATCAAGCAGTTTAGCCGTTGAGGTCCTTCTTTACGCTTCTGCTCAACGACAAATCAAGAAGGCAGTAGATCTGCTTGGAATTAAGCCAGTTACTTCACAAATTGCAGTTCTTGTCATGGCCGAAAATAAACAGAGAGCAGAAGTTACCTTAGAAACAGTTTCTAAATTGATGTCTGGCGAACGCGACGACGATGTTCTGGAGTTAACTGCCGAAAAGTTTGAGGGCATCAGAACCTTGTTCGGCGTTTCCAATCTTGAGATTGAGGCTAAATTAAGGAGAGAGGGCCTTGAAAGGGAAGCGTTGGTTGATATAGTAATAGAACATGTGGCCCTGTTGGCAACTCAACGTTAGAGCAACTCCTTTGTTGCATGCCCTTCCGTTATCTCCGTGAAAGAATGTCTAAAATTTCTTTGAAAGTTACAGGCCCCTCACGTAACATTTTCGGTTTTTCTGAGGTTAAATCGACCACTGTGGATGGAGCGCCAAGGGTTACAGGTCCACCATCAAGGATCAAGTTTACTTTCTCCCCTAGCTGTTCAACGGCCTCTTGAGCGGTCCGTGGCGGTTTTCCCCCTGTTTTGTTGGCGCTCGTTCCCACTAAGAGGCCATTTGATAGACTGATGAGTTTGAGTGCTACACCATGCCTTGGTACTCTCACACCTACAGAATCTGAGCTGCAGGTCACAACTTCTGGAAGTGCGGGCTTCTTGGGAAGAACGAGTGTGAGGGGCCCGGGCCAAAAATAATTAGCGATTTTCTCGGCCTCTCGTGACAGGGTAGCTATTCTTTTAACATGGCGGCTACTTGACGCCAATATGGGCAGAGGCTTCCTTCTTTCACCCTTCACCCTAAAAACCTGCTTCACTGCCACAACGTTAAATGGGTCACAGCCCAGTCCATACACAGTGTCAGTTGGATACACGACTAGACCACCCTCCTTCACAATTTGCGAAGCGGTCGAAATGTTATCTCTTGTCGCCTTCAAAATCCGCATTTTTTCTCTAAATTTGGATAATAAGAAAGGTAACTATTAAGTTTCCACTAAGGTCTATTCTGGCATGGGGCAAATTTGCCCCACAAAAAGTTGCCCTAATAGGCTTTCATGTCAGTTTGCACTGAATCTGTTTGCGACTTGCAGTAAAGGAGCAAAGAGCGGATTCCCCTAAAGGTCAGCGCAGGTTAGTGGCAGATGTCACAGCGAAGGCTCCAACCGTCGCCTCACATCATCCCAATCAGGTTGAATATGAACATTCATATTTATTCCTTTTGATGTCCCAGAGCGGGCATTAACGCAAAAGCATAATCGACAATTGACGTAGAGAAACGTTTAAAAAAAAGTTAAGGCGTTTGACTAGAAGTGCCAAGTGACTTAACGCTTCAAAGGAGGTGAAAAATAATGGAAGAAGAGGAAGAATGGGAAGAGGAAGAAGAGTGGGAGGAGGAAGAAGAGGAAGAATGGTAACCCTACCCGATTAACGCAAACCCCATTGTTTTTTTGCTCTTACTTTTACAGCTAGGTTTTGTTAAGTATTAAACTCTAAGTTTATTTATTTTCCACTCCACTTCTTACTATTGATAGGTGAACAAGGGAAACATGGTTCGGGTTGCTGTACTCGATGAGGATCGATGCAAGCCCAAGCGTTGCGGTAGAGTTTGTTATCGTTTTTGCCCTCCTGTGAGAAGTAAGATAGAGGCCATTCGGTTTGAGAAAGAAATGCCGCTGGTTGTAGAATCCCTCTGCGTGGGATGCGGCATCTGCGTCAAAAAGTGCCCCTTCGATGCCCTCTCCATCGTCAATTTGCCAGACGAGTTGGAAGAGGAGTGTAGTCACAGGTTTGGCCCAAACACTTTCAAGCTTTTTCGCCTTCCAGTACCTTCCTCCGGTGTGGTGCTTGGGCTCCTAGGTCAAAACGGCATTGGAAAAACCACTGCCCTAAAGATTTTTTCTGGAGAAACTAAACCGAACTTAGGAAACTATAAGGAACCGCCTGACTGGCCGCAGCTTATTCAACATTTTCGAGGTTCAACCCTTCAAGAATATTTTCAAAAATTAAGTGATGGGAAGCTGAAGGTTGTGCACAAACCGCAGTACGTGGATAAGATTCCCCGGGTGGTTTCAGGTAAGGTTGGAGACCTTCTTGAAAAAGTTGACGAGCGGAATAAGCTGGGAGCCCTCACCGAGCAGCTTCAACTCAAGACCGTTTGGGACCGCGACCTAGAGGTTTTGAGCGGGGGAGAACTTCAGACAGTTGCTATCGCCGCCACGATTTGTCGAGAAGCAGACGTTTACCTTTTCGACGAACCTTCCAGCTACCTGGATGTGAAGCAGCGTCTTCAAGCAGCTAGAGCCATTCGAAGCCTTAGGAAAGAAGGAAAAACCGTAATTGTGGCGGAGCACGACCTCGCAATTCTCGACTACTTATCCGATCAAATCTGTGTTTTTTATGGAACTCCCGGAGTTTACGGAATAGTTTCTCATGTTCATGGAGTGAGAGTCGGCATCAACATATACCTACAAGGCTTCATTACCGACGAAAACGTTCGCTTCAGAAAGGACCAGATCGTCTTTCATGTGAAGCCTCCAGCCACTGGTTTAGCGGCTGGCGAAACGCTGTTGACATGGAACGGAATGAAAAAGTCTTACGATGAATTCGCGTTATCAGCAGCGCCTGGAGAGGCAAAACAGGGCGAAGTCATTGGAATATTGGGACCCAACGGAATTGGAAAAACCACCTTTGTAAAGCTCCTTGCTGGAATCGAGAAAGCAGATGCGGGAGAAGCATCAACGCAGTATGGACTAGCCGTGAGCTATAAGCCCCAATACATTTCGGCGGAGTATGGAGGAACCGTTGAAGATTTATTAAAAGACATAGCTAAAGAAGATTTTGAAAGCAGTTGGTATCAAAGCCAAATTCTGCAACCCCTCAAAGTGCAGCCCATCCTCGACCGCGACGTGACCGAGCTCAGCGGGGGAGAACTCCAAAAGGTTGCTATCGTCGCTTGCCTTTCCCGAAAAGCAGAGCTCTATCTTCTTGACGAACCAAGCGCCTACCTAGATGTCGAGGAGAGACTTTCCATGGCTCGAACCATCCGGCGAGTGGTTGAAAGTCGAAACGTAACAGCCTTCGTGGTAGAACACGATGTAGTGACGCAGGACTTCATCGCCGACCGCCTCATGATCTTCACCGGAGACCCTGGAATCTATGGCGTTGCCAACCCGCCCACAAACCTTCGAAGAGGCATGAACGCCTTCCTCAAGGACATGGAAATCACCTTCCGAAGGGATCCTGTTACGAAAAGGCCGCGGGTGAACAAGGAAGGGTCCAAGCTGGATAGGCACCAGAAGAAAATCGGGGAATACTATTACGTGGCTATTTCTCCGAAAGAAAAATAGAAGATATGAGAAGTCATTAATAGTTTAGCGTCTTTTATCTACGGCTGAGGTAACAGAGTTGAAGTTTAGACCCTTCTCTTTGGAGGACTGGTTCGCAAAGTATGAGCTTCAATGTAGGATTAACATTTCTGAAAGCGGAATCTTACCTATTAACTTCCGCTGGTTTGACACTGACCTCAGCGATTTGAGACTACATTACAGTCATATGCTTGGGGATCTTGAGCTTCGCGAGCTCATAGCAAAAGACTATCCAGGTTTGTCTCCAGATCGAATTTTGGTTACCACTGGTTGTATAGAAGCCAATTTTGTGGCATTTGCATCTCTAGTTCAACCGGGGGACCATGTTATCGTTGAACACCCCAACTATCAGCAGTTGTATGAGGTGCCTAGAGCCTTAGGAGGTAAGGTGGAGTTGCTTAGACTCAGACATGAGGATAACTACAAATTGAACATTGATGAGCTCAATGGGATGGTTACCCCCAAGACGAAACTCATAGTTATCAGTCACCCCCATAATCCCACTGGGTCAGCCATAAGGCTGGAAACGCTGAAGGGCATCGTTGAAATTGTTGAAGACAATGACATCTACCTGCTTTCCGACGAAATTTACCGCGAACTTTCGTTCACCCATAAACCGTTACCACCGGCTGCAACCCTTAGTGACCGAGCCATCAGCAACTCGAGTGTGTCAAAACTTCATGGTCTTCCAGGCCTTAGAATAGGATGGATGGTTGCAGACAAAGCGATCATTGACATTGCCAAAGAAATAAGAAGCTACACGACGATCTGCGATTCAACCTTAAGCGAATACCTTTCGAAACTCGCCTTAAAAAGGAAGGGGGGACTCGTAACAAGAGCAGAAAAAATTGCAGAAACCAACCTTGAGGTGGTGAGGAAATGGGTGGAAAATCGTGAGGATGTCGAGTGGGTTCCACCGGGAGGGGGTCTAGTTACGTTTCCAAGATTCTACAGAAACGCCACCTCAACTGAGTTATGCACGTTGTTGGCAGAGAAGTACAAGGTATTCGTGGTGCCGGGGAAATGCTTTGACGTTGAGAATCATTTCAGAATTGGGTTCGGCTGGAGCACAGACGAATTGCGCGAAGGTCTTGACTTTGTGGGCAGAGCCTTAGACAGTTTTGAACCCCCACGCAAGTAAGTTCTTATTCCACAGCTAATCTTAAGATCACGTTTCAAACCTAGAACAAATCATTTTAATTCTTAAGACCTACGCTATAAACGGAGGATCGTATTGAATGACGAAAGTTTTTACTCCCGTCATTCTCGTGAACTTCAAAACCTATTCTGAAGCGACGGGTAAAAACGCTGTAAAGCTGGCTAAAAGTGCGGAAAAAATAAGCTTAGAAACCGCTGTTTGCATCAGCGTAGCTCCCCAAGTTGTCGACATACCATCCATCGTCAACGCTGTGTCGGTTCCCGTGTTTGCACAGCACATCGATCCGATGGCACCTGGCAGTTTCACGGGTCACATTCTTCCTGAAGCGGTAAGAGAGGCGGGAGCCATTGGAACGCTGATCAACCACTCGGAAAGGCGATTAAAGTTAGCCGACATCGACGCCACCATCACGAGGGCACGCGAATCCAACTTACTTTCAGTGGTGTGCACTAACAATGCCGCCGTAAGCGCTGCAGCAGCCGCCCTTAAGCCAAACATGATTGCCGTGGAACCTCCTGAATTGATTGGAACAGGAATTCCTGTTTCTAAGGCTAAGCCTGAGGTGGTTTCGGGCACGGTTGACCTCGTCAAGGGCATAAACCCTGACGTGATGATTCTTTGCGGGGCGGGAATAACAAGGGGCGAGGATGTGGCTGCAGCCTTAAGGCTTGGCACTGAAGGAGTTTTGGTGGCTAGTGGTATTGTGAAAGCGAAAGACCCATATAGGGTGCTGCTTGAATTTGCAGAATCTATAACATAAGCCTAAGGGATTAACGATTGAAAGTTGAGATCAGGTGCGCCTCATGTATTCTTCATCGTGGCTACATGGAAATCCAAGAAGCAACAAACGATCCATCCCTTCAATTCAAGGCTATGTCCTCACTTCTAGATTTCCTAGCCGAGGAATTCAACCCAGCAGCGAATCCTGCATACTTGGGCACAAAAAGGGATAGGCTCGTAAGGAAGATAACTGGCAACTCTGATCCCTACGCGAAAAGGAAGCTGATGAGCAATCAAAAGGCTTTGGAAATCCTTCCGCTGGCGAAAAATCTGATCTCAAACGAGTCCTCACAGGAGTTAAAGTTTAGAAAGGCCTGTCTGTGCTCCATCGTTGGCAACATCATGGAATTCGACATTCCAGACAACCCCTTCAAGTTTACGGACCTCAAGAAACTGATTCAGCAAGCTGGAAAGGACCTAGCCATCGACGAAGTTCCCCAGATTTTTAATAAAGCCAAAAAGGCGAAACACGTTCTTTACTTGGCCGACAACGCTGGAGAAATAGCCTTCGACACACTGCTTGTTCAAGAACTGAAGAAACTTGGGCTGCATGTCACAGTGGCGGTTAAGGGCAACCCAATACTTAACGACGCCACCATAGAAGATGCGAAATTCGTTGGGATGCATGAAGTAGCAGATGAAATAATTACAACGGGTACAGACGCCGTTGGTTTAATCCTTAACGAATGCTCCGACGACTTTCTAAAAGTTTATAACTCAGTCGACTTTGTTGTGGCAAAGGGCATGGGATACGCCGAAACCCTCACGGAACTGCAGCTAAAGGCTCCACATGCTTTACTTTTACGGACAAAATGCAGTCCAGTCGCCAACTTCTTTAATGTAAGTGTGGGAAAAAACATCGCCAAACTACTTTAATGGGATTGTTCTGAAGAGTATGATGCCGTCTTTTTCAGTTATGCAGTCAGAGGGTCTTGCAAGGAAATAGGTAGGGGGGACCCCCCCTCTATTTTTAAATTTGCAGGGGCATCTCCATATATAGCCTGTCTAATGCTTTAAACGTTGGATGCCGATGAAAATGGACTTACCTAGAATACATTTTGGAAAGAGTGTCCTTTCAGACCTTGATGAAGCCCTTCGAAGGGAATGGATCGTAACAAACGGCATAGGCGGATACGCATCCTCAACCATCCCGGGAATCAACACTCGAAAGTACCATGGTCTCCTAGTTGCCGCCTTCAACCCACCGGTAGATCGATGGGTCCTCCTTACCAAGCTTGATGAAGAGATACGGATTGGAAAGGAAACCTACCCGCTCGGGGCAAACGAGTTTAAGCATGGCATAAACCCTGAAGGCTACCATCTTCTTCTGGACTTCTCACTTAACCCATTTCCAGGCTACAGATACGTTGTGCAGGGAGTTCAACTTCAAAAAACAATTTTCATGCCCCATGGAAAAAACGCAACCATAGTAACCTACGAAGTCTTTAATCCTCATGAAGAAAAGGCGTCTATACGTATCTCGCCACTCGTCAATTCTAGACACTTCCATAACGTGACGGATAAAGACAACTTAACTTGGAACTTTATTCAGAAACCCTTTGAACAGGGAGTAATCGTCCAGCCATCCCTTCCGCTTTCAACCCTAATCATTTCTTCAAGCGATGGAGAATTTTTTGCAGAGGAAGGCAAATGGGTTGAAGAAATATACTTCAGGGTAGATGCCTCCCGAGGAGAAAGCTGCTTCGACGATCATTTTCGACCCGGATGGTTTGAATTCCCTGTCGCTCCCAAAGAAAAAAAGAGATTTTACGTCCTTGCAGCGGCAGACAAAAACGAGAAAGAAGCCCAAAACATTTTTTCATCCATTCCTAAAGGACAAGAAGCCATCGAAGCTTTATGCAGTCAAGAATTAGGGCGTAGGAAAGGTTTGTTGACGAAGTTTCAAGAACGCTACGTTGACCTCGAAATCAAGGAATGGTTAAAATGGCTCATCCTAGCAACGGATTCTTTCCTTGTGAACAGAGAGTCAACTAAGAAGAAATCGGTGATAGCTGGCTACCACTGGTTTGAAGACTGGGGAAGGGACTCCCTGATCTCCCTGCCCGGGCTAACGCTTGTTACAGGAAGATTTGAGGACGCGAGAGAAATTTTGTTAACATTCAAGCATTACTGTCGTGATGGCATCATCCCGAATCGATTTCCAGACAGAGTTGGAGACACCCCAATTTACAACACTGTAGATGCAACCCTATGGTTCTTCAACGCAACTCTTCAATACCTCAAATACACTGGCGACTTCAACTTTGTCCAAAGGGAATTATGGGATACGCTGAAATCCATAATTGAAAGCCACATTCGAGGAACCATATTCGGCATACGCATGGAAGACGACGGCCTAATAGCCCACGGTTCACAACTAACCTGGATGGACGCTACAGCAAATGACCAGTTTGTCACACCAAGAGATGGAAAGGCTGTTGAAATTCAGGCCTTATGGTATAACGCCTTAAAAACCATGGAACTCCTAGCAAAACGCTTCGACCAAAAGGAGGAAAAAGAAAAATACTCCAGCATAGCTGAAAAGGCAACGAAGAGCTTTATAGAAAAGTTTTGGAACCATGAGAAAGGTTTTCTCTTTGACGTAGTGCACAAGGAATACGCTGATTCATCTTTGAGGCCCAATCAAGTGATCACAGCTGCGTTGGACTTCCCTATACTTGATAAGACGAGGAGGGAAGAGATGGTTGAGGTAGTCTGGAAAAAATTGTGGGGAACCTACGGGCTTAAGACTTTACCCAACGATGATCCACGTTACATTGGAGAATACTCTGGTGACTGGAATCGCCGCGGCAACGCATACCACAACGGAACCGTTTGGGCTTGGCTTCTAGGACCCTTCACAACAGCCTTCTTGAAAACCAAAAATTATGATGAATACTGGCGAAACTTCGCTTTCAAAAACTTTTTGCAACCTCTCTTCCAAGAAGAAATATTCAAGGCCTGCCTTGGAACAATAAGCGAAATATTCGACGGCAACCAGCCTCACTCGCCCAGAGGCTGTATCGCTCAAGCTTGGAGCGTGGCAGAACCGTTAAGAGCTTTCATTGAAGATGTTATGTCAAAGAGGCCTCCATACGAGCAGGAAGTTTTGGGACTCTTAGTGAGTAGTGGATCAGAAATTATAAAAGGGGGAGATACAACTTGCTTTGCGAAATAATTCAATTCAGCCTCATTGTAGTGGTCGGTCATGACAGATGTTTGCCTCATGTTTGAGGTTCATCAACCGTTAAGGTTAAACCGCAATTTTCACTCAGACTTGCTGGCTCGAGGAACAGTAACCAAAAAAGACCTTTTCGACCTCTACTTCGACCATACCCTAAATCGTTACGTTTTTGAAAGGGCTGCCAAGAAATGTTACTTTCCCGCGAACAGCATCATTTTGGAACAAATTGACAGATGCAAAAGGGAGCGGAAACAATTCAAGGTTGCCTATGGCATATCTGGAGTTTTTATTGAGCAGTGTGAGCGTTGGAGCCCGGACCTTCTTGAATCCTTCAAACAACTCGCTGAATCCGGTTGCGCCGAATTTTTGGATGAACCGTACTATCATTCCTTGGCCAGCCTCCACGGAACAGACAGATCAGAGTTCGTGGAACAGGTTGAAATGCATCGCCGGCTTACGAAGGATTTATTTAATTATGAACCACGGGTTGTTGAAAACACAGAGTGTTTGTACAACAACGCTATCGCAAAGACTATGGAGGGGATGGGTTACGAGGCTGCCGTCACGGAGGGCGTTGAGAGGATTCTTTGGTGGAGGAGCCCCAACTACGTGTACAAGGCTAAAGACTCCAATCTTCGTGTTTTGCTTCGCAACTACCGCCTCTCCGACGACATAGGATTTCGCTTCTCCTCAACTTGGTGGGAAGAGTGGCCTTTAAACGCAAGCAAGTATGCCAGTTGGTTGGCAGCAGTTTCAGGGCAGGTGATTGTTCTCTTCGTCGATTACGAGACCTTTGGTGAGCACCATTGGCCAGAAAGCGGAATTCACGAATTCTTAAGATGGTTGCCAGGCGAAGTGAACAAATGGGACCATCTGCAATGGTGTACTCCCTCAGAAGTTGTTCGTCGGCACGCTCCGGTCGGCGAAATTGATGTCCATGAATACAACACTATTTCTTGGGCTGACCTTGAACGAGACGCCACAGCTTGGATCGCCAACCCCATGCAAACAATCTGCTACGAATCTCTAAAGGAGTTTGAAAAGTTGGTGAAGGGAACCGGTGATGACGATCTAATCCGCCTATGGCGATACCTTCAGATGAGTGATCATCTCTATTACATGAGCATAAAAGGAGGAGGCCCAGGGGATGTGCACTGCTACTTCAACCCCATGGGTAGCCCCGTCGAAGCCTTCGCAGTTTATTCAAGAATCATCTCCGACCTTGAAGCCAGAATCCTCGTAGAACTAGAAAAACCCGAACTTGCGGCAAAGAGGATGCTACGACGACTTCCAGTTGGAAAAGGTTTCACCTTCTTTTACGAGTTTGCGCGACCCTCCGGCTTGACGGTTCACAGCCTAGACGAGTTTTATTCAACTCTCAAGGCTATCGATCTGAGCTCTATTCGATTTCACATGGAGCGGGGAGACTTTGAGCGTTGGCTTCGCCAAGTTGTCGGCGACGATAAGGTGGCTGATGAATTGACAAGCATATCAAACAAAAAATTGAGGGGCGAAGCACTGCGCAAAAAGATTCTTGCCACCATGGAAAGAAGGATAGAGGAACTGAAAGAAATTACTAATAAGGCTTCAACCAGAAACTAAACATCTTGGAGGTCCTAAATAGTTTGAACCAAGATTTGATTGTTGCACCAACCATTGGAGGAGCATACATATATACAGCCAACACGGTCGCTGGCTTCCTAAAGAAGAAAGTCTATCCATATCTTCCTGCGCCTCCTCCCCGTTTCGTAGAATTCAAAAAATACACGCCTGAAGAAGCTTTGAACCTTGACTTAAATGAACAATGCCGGAAGATCGCTGGACTATACGACGATTTTGTGAAAGACCGCAAGTTTGATGCCATACTTTTTGGCGCTTCGAACGGCGGAATAGCAAATCTAGCCATTGCCATGGGAATACCATACCTCTGCTCTCAGTTTCGAGTTCCAGTCTTGATTGAATCAGGGTCTGTGAGCAGGGATAGCCTTGAACCATACGCGAAGGTTGTAAAGCTTTTGGGGGAACGTTGGACGGGTAGACATCCATGGAGTTCAGTTTGTTGTCTTGTTGATCCGGTTCACGACCGAATGGACTTAGGAGTGTACGCCCATGTTCGATCAAAATTCATAGATGTTCCGCCAGTCTATAAGGAGTTTATTCAGAGGCATCTTAAGCCTGGAGGCACGTTGATTTTTGTTAACGTAACCCATCCTTGGATCAAATACCGTTTAGGAGATCATGCTTACCTACAGGTTGGTGGCTTGGGAGAAATTGAGCCAAAAGAATACATCAAGGGTTCTGAACGGTTGAACCAATTTCTCGCGATGGAAGGAACTGATCACCGAGGCGGTTGGAATCTCCCAAACTATGAACTTGTGCAGAGACCTGAGTCTGAATGGGGAGTGGAACCAGAACTTAAAGAGGCTGTCCTGCAATATTGCAAACAGAAAGGTTATGATCTGTTGTACCTAGAACACAGCCATCCAGCCGGGTTTAACATCCTTGCATCTCACGCAATGCATCTAAAACATACGGCGGACGGTGGAAAATGCGGAGGATATTTCGTCAACATTTTTTGGGCTCTCTGCCCTACGTTAACTTTGCGAGCTAGGCTTCTAAGTTGCTGGTCTACCTTCACGGATAAAGATTCTTTAAGAATCTTGGAACAGCAGCTTCGTCGGTTGACGAAAGACTTTCCTGACGTTCCTAAGAAAGCGATTCTCGGTTATTACTGGAGTCATCCCGGAGCGAAAATTTTGGACATCGTTCCTCCAAGTGGTTGGCTGAAAATGCTTTCGAAGTACGTCCCTCTGGAAAACGTTCGTGTCCCTGGAATCGATGATCCAGATGACACTGTCCACGATATATTCAAGTATGAAGATGAGCTTTATGAGGAGAGCAAAAAATACGCCGGTAAAGAGAGTTCATACAATGTTACTATAGACAACTTAAAATCTCTTTCAGCGTTGCGGGCTACCCAATGAACTGTATTTTTGTCTTATTACGTATAATATATTATATAACAGTAGTTTCAAATTACAAATTTACACCGACAAATAATGGTTCACCTCGTCACTGTAGTCCGGGGAGAACTGGTGCGTCTGAATGAAGGTCTGCATGCTTAGTTGGGAGTTCCCGCCTAGAGTCGTGGGTGGAATCGCTCGTCACTGCGAAGGCTTAGCTAAAGCGCTCGTTCGTGACGACCACGACGTGCACGTCGTCACACTAGACTTTCCCGGTTCGCCGAGCTACGAGGACATGGAAGGAGTTAAGGTTTATCGCACAGCAACAGAGTTGGGACATCCCAACTTTCTAACTTGGGTTCTTTTGTTTAATCATTTTCTGGAGAAGCGGATGGCGGATATAAGCCGACAAGTTGAGTTTGATGTTCTGCATGTTCATGACTGGTTAACAGCCTTCGCTGGTGTTTCCTTTAAGCATTATCTGAAAAAGCCCATGGTTCTTACTGTTCACAGCACTGAGATTGGTAGGGCGCAGGGTCTTCATAGCGCAGACTCTTTCTCTATTGATGGAATAGAGTGGTGGGCAGCCTATGAGGCGAGTAGAGTGGTGGTGACTAGCCATTCCATGAAAAGGGAAATTTGTGATCATTTCCATCTACCGTGGGATAAGGTTGATGTAATTCCAAACGCGATTGATGTAGCGAAGTATAATGCGTCTGTTGACAGAGGGTCGGTTAGGGCGCGTTATGGAGTTGGTTGGGGCGAGAAAATGGTTCTTTGTGTGGGGCGATTGGTTCCTCAAAAGGGGGTAGAATACTTTATTAGAGCCGTCCCTATCATAGCCAAACGTTATCCGGAAGCAAAGTTCATTATTGTGGGTGAGGGATGGTCAAGAGATTACTTGGAGGGTGTCGCCCAATCTACTGGGCATAGGTGGAAAATTTTGTTTACGGGTTTCGTTTCAGACGCGGAAGTGATAGCCCTCATGACTAGCGCCGACGTTCTGGTTGTTCCTTCGGTTTATGAGCCTTTTGGCATAGTTGCCTTGGAAGGGATGGCTACGGGTGTTCCTGTGGTGGCAAGCCAGGTTGGTGGCTTGGCAGAAGTGATAGAACATGATCGTACGGGAATTTTTGTGTATTCGCGAAATCCTGAGTCGATTGCTTGGGGGGTTGACCAAATTTTGTCTAATTACGATCATGCTAAATGGCTAACTCAAAATGCTAGAGAAAAACTCCACAAGACTTATAGTTGGGAAGCCGTTGCTATGAAAACTGTAGAAGTTTATAAAAAAGCGGGGGGGTAGTGGAGTAAGAATGCGCGATCCTTCATCTGGTTTCTCATCTGGTTTCTCATTTGGTCCCGAGATGCCCGACGAACTGCGCCTCTTATGCATGCTACACAACATTGGCGCAACAGAATCAGGGAGATCGTTAACCCTCCAGCAAATTTCAGAATGGACTAGGATGGATACCCCCGCCCTGCAATCTCTCCTTCAAAAACTGAAGGAATTAGGCTACGTCCAGTTTGTTAAAGTAGACGGGGCCGACAAATATCATCTTACGCTCGATGGAATCAGAAAAGTGCTGAGCATATACAGCTAGTGT
>Ga0315308_1000332_pt1 | contig 25995 bp, 32 predicted proteins | sample TDP3_MG_FD_203078 | JGI IMG/M metagenome (GOLD analysis project Ga0315308, IMG submission 203078) | Freshwater sediment microbial communities from Lake Towuti, South Sulawesi, Indonesia - TDP3 | ecosystem: Environmental > Aquatic > Freshwater > Lake > Sediment | place: Indonesia: South Sulawesi... | reverse complement strand
ACTGGTGATTCCAGTAATGATGTATGGTTGGGACAAGTATTCCATGTGGCAAGGCGCATGCGTGTTCAGCATATCCCTAAGCAAAGGAATCACGTTTAAGGGAGGCATCTCCCACCAAGAAATCAATTCAAGCCAGTTAGAAGACAACTACTTCGTGAATAGGGCGCTCTACATCGACGATGTGCTCTACACAATATCAAACAAGAAAATAAAAATGAACAACATAGAAAACTTGGAACCCATAAACGAGATCAAGTTTCCCTAAATCCCTTCTTTTTAAAATAGACACACACTGCGCATTATCTGCTCCTTTCCTATCATGAGGAGTTTAGAAGGCGAGACAAAGAGCTAAAGAAGGAAAGGGAAGCCAAGCTCATGATCAAGATTCCCTATCACCTGTTAAGTGTGAGTCATGCGAGATGTAGTCGTCAATACGCTGGCTGGCATTGTTAAGAAGGGTGACAAAGTTGCAGATAAGCCATGATGTGGTAAAAAGTTTGACGTTTTTCTCTAACTTGCGCCCGCTATCTTAGGAACATGCATGTATTAGTGTTCCCTTTGGTTGTTCCATACGCTTCCTGTTACGCAACTCAAAAGTAGCATACATGAGCGTTACGAATGTTGCGAAGTATATGGGTTTTTTGAGAGCCCATAACATGTATCCCAGGCAAGGTATGGCAGTAATAAGCTTGCACCCCACAGCGTCTATGGGCACCCTCCAGGGGTCTCGACACGCATTATTATCGCCCTTTGTGCGGTACCAGCCGTCTTCTACGCTAACGATCCTGTGGAGGACGGGCCTACTATAAACCTTGAACAGTATTATGTCTCCAACGGTGTAGCCATTCGTCTTCACAGCCACCGCGAGTGAACCCCTTGGTATAGTAGGTTCCATAGAATCGGTTAAAACCACCAGAAACGAGAGGTAGCCTAATCCCGTTAGCACCAGTAGTGCGAGTGTAAAGGAGATGAGCAAAGAGAACGATGCAAGATTCGAAGTAACCTTCACGATTAGCTCACTACGGTAACCAATCCTCAAAAAGGCCTCATTAACAGAAATAAGCCGGGAAAGAATTAATGACCACTTATGCGCGCACACGCAGACTTTACATTAAGCCCACCAAGTCAAACCCAAAGACGTCGGTCGCTTTCAGACCGATTTGGGCGACAACAGAACCCTCCCGCCTCCACATCGCAATAAAAGCCAAATCCAAACCCCTTCCCAAACGCCTACCAGACCCCTCCAGCACACCCTAAAAATAAATCTTCTAAGCAACTTGACGTCGTCCCAAAATCTCCTCCAGAAACAGCAAAAAGAAGCATCTAGGGGGTCCATAAAGAGAGAATAACGCAAATGACGCAAAGGCGTTCAAAATTTCCAGAAGTCAATATGACATCAGAATTGACTACCGCAACAAATAAAACAAACCACCCTACACATCATGACTAAATGAGGCCTAAACCATGCCCGAGGAGGTCTTCGACCCAGAAAAATTCGTTCAAATCTCTGAGCGAGCAGAATACTGCGCCATAAAACGGTTAAAGAAGGCGGTAAAGCTAAAGCTTCGAACACCCAAGAGGCTCTACACCCTCAAGGTTGATCCAACCAAAGCCGAGGAGATAGTCAAAAAGCTGAGGTGCGAGATTCGCGAGGTGTAGCGCCAAAATCCTCAAACATTAGACACACCATCAACGCAATATGCGAGCCGAAACTCGCTAAGCAAAACAGAAAAAGAGGGGAGATTTAAGACGCGATTGGGACCATCTCGATGTTGAACGGAAGAACCGCGTAGAAGTCTTCTTCAGCAGCGATTTCGTAGCCTAAGATAAGACTTATTGTGACCCCTTGGGGATTCTCAAAGCTAGCCTGCAAAGCTTTTACAGTTATTGTTTGATCCTTGATGCTCTCGACTAAGGCTTCGCGTTCTACAACCTCACCGTCCATCGTCGTCCATTTTGGCGGCATCAAAACTCTAGCCTGTTCACCATCAACATCCAATATCAAGATATTCCCTACCAACGCAATCGCTTCTCCTTTTACCTCCGTCGGCTCTGCTCGTTTTAGAAACCTTAAGATTGGCCTAGCTCTGCATCTCAGTTTTCCAACTATGGTTTGCTCCATGGGGGCGTCGTCAGCCTCAGTTGCCATTACAGGTTGATACAGCACTAGCGGAACAGCAATGGCCGCAATTATAGCCGCGATAAGTAGAGTCCTAGAACTCGCCTTCAACATTCACTCCTCCTTGGCCTCCATTTTAGGAATTTTCAATAAAAAGACCATCGCACGTTTGGTATACACCAAAAATGAAATACTTGTCAACTATTATAAATAAAGAACATAGCACTAGTTGTTAGGTACAGCCCATGGTTCGGGTTCGAAAGGGCGCTGCCCAGATCAGGTTTGAGATCCTAGAATTTCTTTATTACAATTCTAGACCTCAACTCCGAACGTATATTTGGAGAAGGGCAACAACCCTTTCGTACGACGATTTTTTGAAACATCTCTCTTATCTTAAGGAGAGAGAACTTGTTGAGGAGACCAATGATGGATATTGCCGATTAACAAAGGAGGGGAGGCGAATTTACAAGGATTTGCGGGATTCCTTGCCATCAATATTGTAGGATTCGTTTCACTTTTGGTGCATTAATTATATCAATGTTGTTTAATCAAGTGTTAAGGAGGAGTAAGAATGGGTGAAGAAGAGAAGCCTTATCCAGTAAGGTCGATACACGACTTTCTATTCGAGCTGAATAAGGAGTGGGATAAATTCAGAGCAGGATCCTTAATCGGCGTAATCACGTCAGGTGCCCTGTTGGTGTTTTTTGTTTTGCGTTTCTTGCGGACGGCGATCAGACAGCGAGCCCTCGTTGACTTCATTTTCTTAATAATCATCGTCGCGTTTCTAATTTACAGCACGTATGCTTTGTTCGCGCAGTACCGGTTCTTTAAAAGGTGGGAACGACGTATTGGGCTTCTTCTCCACCTCGAAGAGGAACTGATCGGTGAAAAACTCGGAGAAAAGGAAGTGGCAAATAGCAATGTTCATTTTGAATGATTCATCGAATTCTTAATAATTAGAGAGATGAGAATTCAGAACAAGACAAACAAAATAAAAATTTAAAAAGCGCATTTAATATTGGTTTGATTCTTTTCTGTTTAGCTTTGGTGGAACTCTTTGAAATAGTTTGGATTGTGGCTGTGGTCATGCCCGCCTTATCACATCAAATTCACGCTAGGGTCGGTTCTGTTAATCGTGGTTGGCCTCGTCTTCATGCTCATAAACGCATACATGATGAAGTATAATCATGCTTAGTAAAAACTAGATAGAAGACACAAGGTTCTTCTAGTTCACTTTTACTTTGTATCCGCAACTTGGGCAAGTTGCTTGTAAAAGTTTTCCCTTATAAGTCCATTTATATCTACATTTGCGACATTCTAATTCTCTCATTTCTTTTTACCTCGGTGGGTCTTAAGTCATGACATATGTTATATTTAAAACTATCTGGGATGGTGCAATTGTAAATCCAAGAGACGCGCGTCGTAGCACTAGCCCGCGAAACCAAAACGATAAATTGAGTTTCTTTACAGAAATAAGCTTAAATTTCACCCACACGCGTGGGGCTTAAATTGAGGCTCTTCCGTGAAAATAAGCCCAAAACACTTGTAACACGCGCTAGGGTGGAGAAGGAAGCATAGACTTCAAGGAGGTGAGAATCACTTAGAAGCGTATGCTCCTTTTGTCTCCACCCAAAGGATAAAGTGACGGCTTTTTCTAATAAGTTTTAGTTATTACAAATCTTGATTTTCTGTATGTAGCTCTGTTTCTGAAAATATTTAGATAAGGGAGTTGGAAACGAAATGTTATGCGAAATCGGTTTGTAGTTCTGTTGTTGTTGCCTGCCGTTGTTTTTCTTTGGATGATCGGATGGAGTCTATATTGGATAGGTGACGTGAGAAGAAAAGGGATATAGGTTAGTTTCGGTTTGGTCTTCTCATTATACTCGAGAGCAAAGATCTCTTTCACCCAAACCCTTCAGAACCTTAGGCCAACACCTAAAACAAAACTTGCACTCTTTTCTGTCGGTCATTTGTATATTATTAGAGAAGAACATGATGCACGCCGGATCATGGCAGTGTCCCAGTCCCAGCGTGTGCCCAATCTCATGAACCGCCTCCTTTGTGGACCGCTCCACGAAAAGCTTTCTGTTTGCCGGTTGCCCATAAAACTCGGGTTTAAGCCTGCATAGCGATATGATTGCAGCTCTTCCCGGGCATTGAGCCTCTCCAAAAATAAAGTTTAAACGTGGCACATAAAGATCAACGCTGGTTATCCCCAAAACACGGTCTGCCCCAGGTTCTTTCGCATAATCATAAATCTTCGCCAAAAGGCGGCTCGAATGGTATTGGCGTCGAATCGTGTTATACGTGTCCTCGGGAATCGGCATCACGTCATCGAGGATCACGCAAGCGGTTTTAGGGAAGACGTTACACAAATCGCCTTGAACCTTCACCAAAACGTCCATATCCAGGGATCCGATGCGCAGAATCGCTATCTTCATTCCCATCCCTCAAATAGTGTAAAGGTGGAGATATCACCCGAAAACCTCTTTTTTCTATTTCTCCATTTCCGAACTGCCATTTGTTTATCTCCGTTTGTTCACGAGGTTCCTATCTAAATCTTGAGCGTGAGAATTTAAATAATTCTACTTGCAGGAAAATTACCCTCACAGGTGTCCACAAGCATCGAAATGGGTTGAAAGGAGCAAGATTTGAACCTATTTATGTAGTCCTTCAAGAGATAGCGGACACCCGAAAAATGGACACCCATGTTTCCAAAACACTCCGTAACCAGTTAAGAACCCTATTCCTCGCACAGAATGCGTACTTCTTCGTCTTGTGTATGTGGTAGTTCCAATCGCAGAGCCAAAAGCAAATGAAGACAAAATTGCCCCTAGGAAAGTTTTCTTTGACGCTCTTGTCCACAGTAAGGACAGACTTTCCATTCTATCTGAATCGGCTTTCCGCATCTTAGGCAATAGGCTCGAAGGAAGGCTTTGGAGCTACTACAACAAGGTAAAGGATCATCGCCATAATGCTGAATATGCAAGTCAGCACTGTCCATCCATAAACATCCTCTTTCTTCAGCCCTCTTTGCTGAGCATCCAAGCCTATGATAGACGAAAGAATGACTGAACGTAGGAAATAGATTCCAATAGCTAACCAAGGGATCATTTTCTTTTCTTCTGGTCAAGGGCTTAAGACCTTTGTTATAACTTTGTTTTCGTCTATTTGCGCTGCTATGAAGTCTCCGATTTTAAGACGTATTATCTTAGCTACGTCTTCCACAGTGAGCATCTCTGCTTTTGCAACAACTTCCACAGTTGTGCCGTTGAAGAGTTTTATATTCAAAAGCCATCTAGTATTTCCGCCTTCCACATAGTCATTTTTTTCAAGCAGTGTCCCATTGATTTTAATTTCTTTAGCAATCTTCACCCCAACCCTTTGAAAGGCATAAGTTGCTGCCAATGAAACTTCTTTCGAATCCTTCGGATTTTGAATGATGTAAAAACCTGTCGACTGATCATATGCATTCACAACCGATACCATTTGCGGTAAAAGTGTTGCTGCCTCTTCCTTGTAATAAGGAATAACATAGTACAGTTGCGAACCAAGAGAATACATCAGGATGTTCCCACTCTTCCATTGGGGGAAATAAGGATGCTTTGTTAATTCTGGATTACCTCGAACAGTTGATAGGGCAATCGAAGGACCGATTATGGTTTGTCCTTTGAAATCAACAAAATATATCTTTCCCGTCTCTTCTTCTCCAGGAGCAACATACATACCTGCCAAGTTTCTTGTCGTTCCTTTGTACCGTTCAACAAGCCTAACTGCACACCAAGTTAGCTTTCCGTTGATCGGCATTAATATGTACCTCACCTCTTCTATCGGTCTTCCACCATCTCCCAATGTAAGTTCATAAAACTCATTTCTCTGCCACTTTTCAAAGTTATCCTGGAAATACCAATTGTATACGTCAATTTGTCTATCCAAGAATTTCTCTGGATACCTCAGCTGACCTTTAAGCCATTCTGGTATAGGTTTATCCCATTGAGCATAGAAAGAGCGGTAGAAAGAAAGCACATAGTCATCCCTCTCTTTATTCGTCAGGTATCCATCTATTCTTCCGGTCTTTAGGTTCACGAGAACAACTGCGAATTTTCGAGAGATTTGATTATGTGTATGTTCCGGATAGTCAGAGAATTCATGAGGAGGCGACCAAGTGATCCAGACCCAGTAGAGCAAATATACATTTCCGTTATCGTCTACCACTGGATATGCATCAGATTCCTTGCCCATTCCTGGTAGGAGAATTTCTGACACTCTTTCGTTTACATCTCTAGAAACAAGTGTCCTTATGTCTCCGTAGTCTCCCCCGGCGAAGTCAAATTTCAGCATTGTACCAAATTTCCATAATCTCCAGAATCCCCTGTATATGTAATCAACCTCATCATCGTAGGAAAGAGGCCCTTGATATTCTGGTAAATGAGTTTCTGAAAAACCTGGGATGTAGAGATAAACTTCGTTAACATCCTTCCATAAGCCACCTTCTCCGTAATAGATCTGCGGGGTTTTATCAAGCTTGAAGATTTGCCTCATATCGACTATTTCATTTGTAGCAGCGTCTATTGCCAATACTTTCTCTGCATGCGTAAGTATGAGGTGATCTACTCTCCAGACATCGACATCTCCAGGATAAGGTGGCCTTACAAGCGTTAACAAAGCGATCCAGTACTCCGTCCCGTTTACGAAGATTATATCTACGTCACTTGGATCTATGGACATCCAGTTAACGCCAACAAGAGGCTTCATGTTGAGCTTAGCAGCCTCCTTGGTAAATATACGAACTTCCTTCAAAACGCCGATATCAGGAGATGTTACTACTGATGGCTCGACCCTTTGTATCGAATCGACCTCATAAGCCCATCTTGTAAAAGCTATGGTTGGTAAGTAAGCTGGAGACCAAACGTATTCGTATCTTCTACCTTCCATGTAAGGTCGGATAAAGATTGCAGAGGTTAAGATCGGAGAAAACATTAATAAAATCAAGAGAAACAACGATGTTGATTTGATAACTCTTTTTATTAACCGATCTCTTGCCAGCCAATCGATCATACTCTCAGGCACATCCCTAAGATTAGTAAACTTGACAACGAATCGAAAAGTCAATGCCAGGAAGATGAAAACTAAGAACCACGCTATAATTTCCCAAGCCGAGTAAGGAGTTGTCACTTCGAAAACTATTGTGGGAATTCTTATGATGAAGGGAACCATTGCCAAGACAAGAATGACGAATATGTTGGTAAGAATGTGCCTTGTAGAAAGAGCGTGGTCATTTTCTATGGTGTAAGTGAGCCCTTCACCTATCAAAGCAAATATAAGGCGAACGACCCAAATTACACAGAAATAAACAATTAGCGGCTCGAAGAACTTGAAGAATTCGAATGAGATTGCCTCATTTATCGGAAAGCTTGCTGGAACATTAACAATTCCTGTTAACCGCATCGAAGCCACTCCCACATATCTTCGCAGAAGTTCCAGCCATGACATTCCTGTTTTTTCCAAGTAATTTTGAATCATTACATATCTCAGAGCAAAGGAGCTTGCCAACGTAGATGCAATCGCTAACCCAATAACAAGCTTAATGCTTGCCCAGACCCCATAATACCAAGAAAAGATACGAACCTTATTATTAAAGCGTTTACCAGAATATCTTTCTCTACCCTCCTCATATTTTTCTATTTTTGCTATTACTGGGAAGTCTGGATTTTCCCCTATTTTTTCTTCGGTGATAACCCATCGAATCAAGCCGATCAGCTTGCTGTGGACATAAAGATGCTTTTTACCGTCCTTTCCTCTCTCATAGGATAGCCTTGGGTCGCTTAGGAACAATAACGCAACCAAGATGAAGATAAAAGTAATCGACCAGCCTTGAAGATACTGAAGTTTAAGGATGTCAAGCCCTGCTTTATTGAGAACCCATGTATAGGTTACATCTAATCCTAAGCCACTGTTCATTTGTAAGACAAAAGATGCAAAGCAAGAGAGGCCTATTAAGGAATAGCAAAGGCCCCAGACTAAGTTTCTTCTGAAATAGCTTGCAAGGTAAAGCAGAACTAAACACATAAATATAAGAATAGTAGTGTGAACGAGAAGGTCTCGGACTAAAAGAAAAGTCCCTATAGTTGTGTTGTAAACTGACAAAGTACGAAGAAGCACGTATTCTATTATCATCGTTATTGCTATCACAGCAAGTGTGGCGATGAAATGTTTTGGAACAATCTTTGGCTTAACCTCTTCAAACTTCAATTTTTCCCATTTTGCCTTGAAGACCATGATGCTAGCCTCTGCCCATCATGACGGAAGGCTTAGAAAAGAAGGAATTAAACCTTTCTTTTAAATTATCTATTGCTACTGTAGCTGTATCGTTAATTTTCCTTTTTTGACCGTGAGGCCGCAACAGGAAAGCCAGTCGGTGGAATCGGAGCCCGGTATACCGAAATTGAAGTGGGAGCCTATCAAAAATGTGTACGCAGACCAAAAAACCCTATGGACTTTCAGCTATGAAATTCTACTATTCACACCATTTGCAGTCTATGCAGGAATAGCCTCAATATACCTGTGGCGGATTCGAGCTCTATTCTGGAAAGGTGACAAGGCCGTAGCGAGTGAAACCTGATACGCACGCAAGACGGTGCTAAAAAAGTTTCCCCTATGAGAGAACCCAGAGATTATTCTTCTTCTGCTTCCATGTCTTCTAGGTCTATTTCTGCTTCCCAAAGTTCAGCACAGGTATAACACAATCCCAAGTTTCCGCATTCTTCGCAAAGAGGCGCCCCACACATATCACAGTATACAACGTTATCTTCGGGTACCTCTTTTCCACAATCTGCACAGTTGACCATTTCCGTTCACGTTTCTAAACAGTTTCTTATTCTATTTAGATTATATCTTCTTCGAATTCGCACTCTTCTGTCATTTGGTCGTCCCAGATTCCCAGCAGAGGCCGTCGTATGTTTCGTATTCTTCTTTGCTTTTTTTCGACAGCAAACTTCGCAATGATATTCTTTGTTTTCAGTCATTGCAGGTTTCCTCTTTTATTTCATGCTCCAAAATAACCCGAATTTCAATTTGAAGGGTTATTTTGTTTCGTCGCAAACTAATCCATGCACACGACACGACGTCTCTGAGGTATCTAATGCTTTCAGTATGCTCTCCGGAGGACTCCTCGCCTTCGATCCCTAGGCTGATAGTTCCTCCCAAGATACCTTAATGTTTCAAGCGGCCATGAGACAACTTGCATCCCATCCTCCGAAAGCTTTGGGAGCATTTCAGGATGTCCCTTTAGGAAGCGTTCTCCCTCCCTCACGATTTCAGGATCATCGGAGTACATATCAGCCCAGTTAGGAGGCCTACATTCCTTCATGCGAGCCGAACAGACGAGGACCTCGCCAAGCTTTGCCCTTGCCTCTTCGATCATCTCCGGAGTTGGAGGGAACCAACGTATCTCCTTTGCCGTGGCGTAGGCCAGTTTTTCCGCGACGTTTGGGATGGTTCCTGTTTCAACAGCGATTTCCTCAACCGTGGGCGGCCTAAAAAGAATGAGCCGTAGGCGTTCTATAGCTCCCACGACACGTCCCATGTCGACCTCTAGAAGGTATTCGTGCTTTGGGAGAACATACCAGGTTATCCATCTTCGACTGCCATCTTTCCTCTTTGAACGTACCTTTACCTTACCCTCGTCTTCAAGCTCATTGAGGGTGCTTTGAGCCTTTTTCACGGACATTATCTTAGGGCAAAGCTGCTTAATGAGCTCACTTCTTTCCTTTGGTCCGTCTTTAAGCACTTCTAAGACAGCTTTTTTGTAAATCGACAACTTCTAAGCCCCATACACTCGAATTTCCGCACAGGTATCACTGTTGTCTATTAGCAAGCCTCATAATAAATTCACCGTCAAAAAGGCGGAAAGCAACCACGCCCAAGCTTAGAGTTCACCCTAAGACAAGGAAGGGGGATTACGCCATTCTATTTGGATCCAAATAGGCGAACTATGTTGAAAACTATAGGGGGGAGGGGGGTCCCCGTGTCTCTGTGTCTCCGTCTGCGAAGGTGAGCCTCAATGATGACCCTGTTCAAATCCAGAGAAAACAGCGTCTTCAAAGAGGCCGCGTGGCTTCAACCCCTGTCCGATCCGCCAAGCGACAAGCCTCTCTGCCGCGACGAAGACCTGAAAACCATGGCCCTCTTCCTCTCCGACGTGTTCAAAACTGGTCAAGCCAGAAATCTGTTCATCTACGGAAAGCCCGGAACCGGGAAAACCGTTTGTGTACAATACCTGCTTAGTGAGATCCGCAGACACGCCCATGAGAAACACGTTCCATTAGCTGCCGTCTATGTGAATGCCGGCAAGACCAGGACACCATACTACACAATGCTGGAGATAGTGAAAGAGTTAGGCTTGAACGTGCCGGATCGGGGATGGCAAATGTTCCGGCTGAAGCAGGCACTTGAAAACGCCAGAAAAGACCGAGCCATAGTCGTCGCCATAGACGAAGTGGACGCCATAATCTTCAAGGAGAAGGAACCCCTCGTCTACTACCTCAACCGCCAGCCAAAAACAACCCTCATCCTCCTAAGCAACAAAATCGAAGACGCCACAGGCCTCCCCAACCGCGCCTTAAGCACCCTGCAGCCCAAGCTTTTGAGACTTGAGCCCTACACGCCCAAAGAAGCCAAAACAATTCTAGCAGAACGCGTTGAAAAAGCCCTTCAACCGGGTGCCATCTCGGACAAGCTTCTCGATATCGTCGCAGAAGCCACGTCTAAAGCGGAGGATATCCGACTGGGCTTTGCCATTCTTCTTTCAGCCAGTCTCCAAGCAGAAAAGGCTGGAAAAACCACCATCGAGGCTGATGACGTCAGGTTCGCCATAAAGAACGAAATGAGGTTAGAACGGCTGAAGGAACTGGAGTCGATGAAAAAGAAGCTGGAAGGCATGCTAAAGAAACGTAAAAAGTAGGGCGGAGATAGCGCTGGGCAAAGCAGGGCAAGGCGAATCTAAAAGCCTTGAAGGAAAATCTGAGTCGACCAAGCCAAGTCCATTCGCCCAGCCTCGTAAATGTCCGCAGTGTGAAAGCCAAAGAAACTGGAAGGATGGGGTCCGTCGTACTAAAGAAGGAGACGTATAAAGATACATCTGCCGAGTAAGCGTCGCCTTGGCAGAAGGCACGAAAAACTTATGGGATTCCCTTAAAAGGTGTAAACGTCTCCGGTCTTGGGAGCTATGGCCTCGAGCCCTGTTTCTTCTCTTATCCATCTGGCGAACTTTTCACAGTTCCCCTCAGCGCCGTGTACCACGTACACCGTCGGATTCCCCTCCGCACTCTTTACCGTTTCTTGAAGCTGACTAGCTCCAGAATGAGACGAAAAATCGAAGTGCCCAACCCGGGCTTTTATCTTACGCATCTTTCCATCGATCACGCATCTCCCCTTCTCAAGCAGTTCTCGGCCTGGCGTCCCCGGAATCTGATAGCTCACGAGAAAAACCGCGTTGTGTGACCTTTTCCCCAGTCTTTGTATGTAGAAGGCCGCTGGCCCACCCTTCAACATTCCCGCTGGAGATATGATCACCCCCGGCTTTTTGACAGCCACACTCCGATCCCTCCAACCCTCAACCCAAGTCGCGGCATGGATCGCGTCTATGAACAAGCGAGGGTCCCGCAGGTAAGTTCTATGGTTCATTAGTATTCGGTTAACCTCTCGAGCCATTCCATCCATGGTGACAGGGTACTCGAAATGATGGGCTGCGAGTATGCAGGCGATTTCTTGCGATCGGCCCACGCTGAAGGCGGGGATTAGGACGCTTCCTCCGTTCTCAACCACCTCATTGGCGTGCTCCATGAGTTCCTTTTCTAGGGTTTCTCTATTGGGATGTTCCTCGTCGGCGTAGGTGCTCTCAATGACTAGTGCATCGAGCTCTCCGTATTCCCTATCTGCGCCACAAAGAAGGCGTGTGTCTATGGTGTTAAAGTCGCCGGTGTAGAGCACCCTCTTTTCGTCTGCCTCCACCAAAATCTGGGCGCTTCCTGGTATGTGACCGGCGTCTAGAAGTTGAAAGGAAACGTCCCCTATGGTTTGTTTTTCTCTGTAATTAAGATGAACGCAGCTTCGCATCATAGACCTCAATTCGATGTATTCAAAGGGAAGATAGTAGCTTGACAAGTGGATGAAGTCTGAAATCAGCAGCTTGGTTAGGTCGAAGGATGGCTGTGTTCCATAAACGGGTTTTTTCTCTTGAATATGGAAAATTGGAATGGTGCCCGTGTGATCGAGATGACTGTGCGTTAGAATCACGGCATCTACCTCTTTAGGCGGAACGTGCATGGGAAAACCGGGTTCGTGATCGATCATGACGCCATAATCCAGCAGTAGCTGAGTCTCCTCCGTTTTGAGAGCTATCGCTGACCTACCAATCTCCTTGGTGCCTCCGAGGAATCCTATTTTTAACGGGACTGTGTTCACCATCCTTCTTTATAGAGCCAGCTGACGTATACCTTAAGTAGTCTAGGAGCCTTTTAACATTTAAATCATAGTCTTGCTGATGCCGCCTTCACCTTTACTAACCCACTTTTTATTGCGCTGAGAACGTCGTCGACATCTAGCTCGTTGTCCACTTCCGTGTATGCCGTCCACATTTGTTGTGGTCGGTGGGCGTCGCTTCCCGCCACCCCTGGGAGTTTTCTTTCCTTCGCCAGTTCTTCCGCCATTTTGTTTTCCTGGCGTATGGAGCGAGGGTTCAAAACCTCTATCGCGTCTGCTTGTACGTTTCTCGTTAGGTCACCTATGCCGAGCGCTCGGTATGGATGCGGTATGACTATGGTTCCTGCTCTCTCTTTGGCAAAGTCAACAACTTCCTGGACGGTCAGTGGGTAGATTGGTTTTTCTTCGACTCCTAGGATGGTGATGTGGCCCTGTGTCGCGCTCACTTCTATTCCAGGAATCACGAGGACATCTTTGTATGCTGTAGCCAGTTTTTGTGCGTGGTGGTACCCTTGGAGGGTGTCATGGTCGGTGATGGCGACTCCCTTAATGAAGGGATGAGCATATAGCCGATCTACGATGAGCTTTGGACTGATTATAGCGTCTCCAGAGTACTTGGTGTGGATGTGGAGGTCGATTCGCATCATCGTTTTCTCTCACGCTAGCAGACTTTGAAGCTTAGGCTCTTCTGTACGCGGGTTTACTTATAAAGGGTGAGTTTAGCCTCTCTTTATAGACCCCAGATGCTTCTTCTTACTGTTTGAATGAAAAATTTTGGAGCAACAACAAGTTGGAGTACGAAAATAAATTTTTGAGACTTCTATAGAGAGGGTCTAATAGGTGGGTTGAGAGGCGTTTGTTTCTGGCTTTGTTTAGTGGGTGTTCAAAATGGCTCCGCTGAGTCTGCGAAGGTTCGGCACATAAAGATGGTTGGGGATAGCCAAGCCAAGTCAAACCTAGAGGACTTAGGGTCCCTTACAGTAGGGGTTCGCCGGGCTGGAATCCGGTTCGCCGCTCACTCAAAACAACTGTCTAAGCTCAAATCTTCTATTTGCAAAGCAATCTATTCGGGCCATCCGCATTCCCTACGCCAGCGCTTTTTGTATCGCTGTTGTGAGACTATCCAGTGTGCTTTCATTCCAGGGCTTTTCCACCAGAGAGGTTGTCAGTGGGATCCCTTTTTTCCTGCAAGCTCGTCTGCCCGCTGTTGCTATTTTTCCCTTCCACTTTTCAACGTCTTGAAGCAAGAGTACTTGTTCATAGCTAGTTGACGTGATGTAGTTCGTGACCTGCTTTGCCGTGTAGTTTATGGTCTCAGCGTCAAGCGGGGTCGCTATTTCATGTTGAGAGAGGGGGTAAACCTCGTCCAGTTCCGTCGGAACCACTCCGAAGGGCGCCGCGTATGTGCACATGTGGATTTCATTGACCTTGCCGCCTAGTTTTCGTTGAATCCTCTTCAAGATCCTCCGGTGCTCCATCGACTTGTGAAACGGCTTCGTTCGAGTCTGTGGCAGTAAGACGAGAACCCTCGTCCCTTCTGGTGGAGAATACCTTTCAGAGAGCCTCTTTCTGTGGCGAACCACTTCGGGGCGGATCAGCCCAAGGGAGCTGAAAAAGAAGAGCCCACTCTTCTTTGTTACGGGGCTGTGGCTTTCCAAATACTCCTCATATTTTCGTAGATGTTTTAGGGCTTGAAGAAGAGATGGATGCCCGTGCGCCCTCAGCTCTAGGTGTTCCCAGAGGCGCCCCTCCACGATCGCCTGCTTTATCCTCCTCAGCTCAGAAAGACCAGCGTGAAGATTGTGCCTAGCCAGCATCTCCTGCCTCTCCGCCTTCGACATCTTCGTCACGCTCTGCGGATCGTTTTTGACGCACACCGGGCATGAACAGGGAAAATACTCGAGCTCGCCCAGCTTGGTGGTTCCATATTCCATCATGTAGCGGTCCTCCCGAGCATAGATGGCATAAGCGGCTGAGTCAAACAGGTCGCACCCCAAGGCTGTGGTCAGCGCGAACATGAAGGGGTGACCCGCCCCAAAAAGGTGAAGAGGACGCTCCAGCGGCAGGTTCATCTTCGCCGTCATGATCATGTCAACGAGGACGTCGAAGAGGTACTGCTCCATCACCGGCGTAGGGCTCCCCAAAGCGTGGATCTGAAAGGGAAGCCTACCCATTTCTCGCGCTGACCGAGCAACGAGATCGAGGTAGCATCCCCCCTGAACCGGTCCGCTCCAAGCGATGTCTTCACGGGTCTTCACCTTTGCTAGCTCCTTCGCCCTCCTTAGGGTTTCTTCGACCGTGTGTCGGGCGTATTTTTTCGAGACCCCCCAGCCCGTGGGTACATCCAGTATCGTGGCAACGTCTGTGTTGATCTTCTCTTGATATTGCACGATCTCGGCGGGGGTGACCTCTACATCTCCGTACATAAGAATCTGGTAAGCGCCAGAGTCGGTCACAACTGCGCCGTCAAAGTCGAGGAAGCCGTGTATGCCCTTTTCGACGGCCTCTTCTCTGAAGTGCTTTCTCACGATGTAGGCGTTGGTTATGAGCACCGTGCAATCAAACTCCTCTCGCATGGTTCTGGGCGGGATCGGCTGGACAGCGGGGTTTATCACGGGCAGCAACAGGGGCGTCTCGATGGTCCCACTCTTAGTTTCAAGCCTACCTATCCTCGCGAGCAAGTCCCTGTCACGTATCTCAAAGGACATGAACAACCGCCGCCAAGACACACTTAATATTAGGCGTGTCTCTTAATTATGCTGGTCAACAGAGGTCGAAGAGTCGAGGGAACCACATCATGGTCTGCGTCGTTCAACTGTACGAGAAGCCCGTCCTAAACAACCCGGTCTTGATCGAGGGACTGCCCGGCATAGGGTTTGTCGCCAACATCGCCGTGCTCCATCTCGTTCAAGAACTGAAAGCAAAACTCTTCGGGGAAATCCGTTCCTCCTCCTTTCAAGACTTCGCCATAACCGCGGAAAAGGGCAAGATACGCTCTCCAATCAACGAATTCTACTACCACAAGGGAAGAGACGAAGAGAGGGACCTCATCCTCCTCTACGGCAACACCCAGGCCTTGACCACAATTGGGCAATACGAACTGTGCGGGCGCATCTTAGACATCGCTGAAGAAATGGGATGCCGCCAAATCATAACCCTCGGCGGTTTGAAGCGTGAAGAAAAGGTTGATACCCCAGAGCTCTACTGCGCAGCATCCGATCTCCAGACCCTGCATGAGGCATTAAGCTTAGGCGCCAAAATTATCGGAGGACACATCTTCGGTGTGGCGGGGCTCCTCGTCGGGTTGAGTAAGCTGAGGGGCATGAGGGGCCTTTGCCTCCTCTCCGAAACCCCCGGATATCCCGACGCATCAGCCGCCCGTGAGGTCTTAAACGCGGTCTGTAAAATGCTGCAACTAAAGATAGACTTGGCCAGGTTGGACACGGCTGCGGAGGCAACCCGCAACATACTAGAGTCCTTTGGTCTGACCACTTCTCCAACAGAGGAAAAAGCGAGGGAGGAGCCCCGATCTCACTGGCTCATTTAGGCCTTCATTTCGCTGAGAAATTGACTGTACACCCTCTGAACCCTCTCGGCGGCTGGGCCGGTTGGATTTTTGTGTTAAGGTTTCCATTTTTAATTCCTCGTTAACAGTAGAAGTTTCTCGTGTCGGAGATATAAGGCTTTGAGGCTGCATGTTTCTCCTTGAAGGGCTTTGTTTAGGATTTCTCTTTCGAGGTTGTGACCTTCTAGAGCTAAGATGTTGAGGCGGTGGATTTGGTACCATTTTTGGCCGTTGACGCTCCATTCGTAGAGGTCTGTGGTTCGCTGAAGGAAACCGTTCGCCTTACGGAATTGGATTTGCATTTTGGTCTCCTCTTTTAACCTATAGAGGTTAATTTAGTATTTAAAGCTTTATATTAGGCTCCAAATATACCTTTTAGGTTTAGAAAGACTTATAAAGGTCAAAAACAATCATTAAAATTGGTGAAAAAATGGTTAAGTTCCTCGGAAAAAGCAAGATCGTGGCAATGACCGGAAGAAGCCTAAGAATCACTTTAATTCAAGAGGTCGCTCAGGCCCTTAACGTTGATAGGGGCGACAGCATAGTCTTTATTCAAGACGAGCAAGGCAGAATCTACATTGAGAAGGGATAACAGTTTTTTGAGAAATTACTACGACTATCCTTAGGTGTAGTCGTAGTAAACTCCGCTTCTTAACCGGGCTAAGTACTTAAGGGTGTGTACGTCGCAGAGTCCCAAGGGTTCGTATATGATCCAAATATGTTAAAGAGTTGGAACTGTTAATCATTGACAGGTCTAACACATGCTCCTTCTGAAATATTACTATCCCAAAAAAGGATCGTTAACGCTCAGTCATGTTAAGCATATTTAAAGGTGAGTGAGCAGTTAACGTTCTAGGTGTTTCGCTGTTCGCGAACGTTTATAAACAAAAGCGAACACTTCCTTGTTTAGTTATTTCGCTACATTTTTGTTACGCAACATTTCTGTTATTTTTGTTATAATTGTTATTTCCCTTTTAAGTATGGGAGGCCATACCTCGTATGAGTAGGGGTACTGATTTGTTAGATGAAAAACGCTTAGAAACTTAACGGGGCTAAGTACTTAACGGACTGTGAATATGGGACATCCAGCCATGTCTATAGACAGTTCTTTGCTTACTCTACGGACAGTTAGACAGTTATTTTGCGAAGGAGGTAGGGGTACCTGGTAGGGTGTGGGGTACATCCTTCGTGTTAATATAGTGACCTCAATATATGGTGAACCCAATATGCTTTCTCCTATATTAATAATTATAAAAATTAGAATAAAAATTTTGGGATTTCGTTGGTTGAGCCAATTACTAGGCAGCGGTAACCCTCCCTCTACATGGTAGGGCTGGGTTACTTAACCGACTTAAGTACTTAACCCTCACGCCTCTCTCTTGTTCATTCGTTTAATTCTTTTAGGATCTCACGAACGCCATTCGCTGTTAGAGGTGGTATTCTCTTATGAAGAATCCAGTAAAATTTCTCTTTATGTTGAGACCATTTTAAAGCATCCTCTAAAACACGGTTAATTATTTGGTCGTATGTTTCACCCTTTTTTCCCATGTCGGTGAGCTTTTGATGGGTTTTTTGGCTAACACGGATAAACTTGTCCTTCGACATATTATGGACCTCTCATGTTAAGCAAAGTAATCAATTTTTACATATTAAAATTATGTAAACGCAGTAATATTTATTAATATCTTGTGCACACAGTATTAGGTAGAGAGGTTGAAAACTTGAGTAGGAAAATACCTTTAACCGCCTATATCGACAATGAGGCATTCAATGCTTTAGAAGACTTGTCACGGCAAAGCGGTGAAAGCGTCAGCAGTCTAGTGAGAAAAGCCGTCTCGGAGTTTCTGAAAAGGAAAACGGAGGAGGCTGCTTAGGCATGGTCCAGCGAATTATCACGGTGGACATTCCTGAGAAGATGGATAGGCTCGTTGAAAACGTGGCCCGACTGCTACTATATCCGTCAACCGAAAAGTTTCTCGAGGAGGCCGTTGTTTCGTTGAGTCTAAAGACAATGCTTCAGTGCTTCGACTACTACATTGATCCTAAGGACATCGCGGAACGTTATGGTCTCGTTGAAACCGAAAAGACAGAGAAAAACGAAAACATTCGCGCTTCAGCAACATGGCTGCCACACATGATCATCAAGACACTCGAAGACGCCACCGATAAAATCAGCATGTGTCTTCAGATATCTACCTTCCAGGAACTGCTCAAAGAGAACCCGGTAATAGAGCGAACCATCATGCAAGCTCAGCAAAGTCTCGTTGAGCTAAAGCAGGAAATTGAGGAGTCCAAAGAGAAGGCGGGTGCCAATCCCGTGGAAGAGGGTGCCCCAAAAACTGGGGAAGGAGGTGGGGAGGATTGAGTTTCGAGGAGAGGCTTCGTTTTTTGCTTTTGCGTTGGCGTCCACCTTTAAGCAATGAAGGTATCGAGGAAATCGCGAAGGAAATAACGAAGCTGCATGAGGAACATCTTCAAAAGCAGGGTGAGGGTTGATGTCCGCCGTAATAGAATCGAGGCTAAACAAGGTTTCAAAGGAGAGGCAAGAGGCGGAGAACGCTTTATCGAGACTAATCGAGGAGAAACGGCAGCAACTCCTTGATGGAAAAGACACGAAAACCGTCAATAGCAAGATTGAGGACGCAAAAAGAAGGATTGAAGACTTAAACCTGCTCGAAACGGGACTAAAAACAGAGCTGGAACAAGCAGCCGCCAGAGAGCACGAAAAGGAAATCGCTGAGAGGAAGAAGTGTTTCATTGAAACGATCGAAGAACTGATGAAACAAATCTCCAAAACCAAGAAGCTATTTGACGACTTTCACATGGGACTTCGCGAACAATTGTCAATTGTCAACAGGCTGAGTGAGGAAGCCCACGTTATCCAAGCGCAGCTTGAACTTGAAATCCCCGGACTCCACTCTAAAATTCCAACATTTCCCAATATGGCAGGCAACATCACTCAGCCCATGCAAAACCTGAACCAAGCGTTGAACTTCCTCAACTGGGATATCAAGCACTGGCTGGAGCACGACGTTAAACCACATGTCTAGGAACATCGCTGAGATTAAGGATCCAGGGAAGCTTCACAGAAAGGCGAGAACATTGTTGTCGACTGGTGGAGTCACGAGGTTAGGTCCAAAAAGTTTCTACGTTGAATCGACACATCCAGATCCAAAAATAGGGTTATGGGGTTACATCGTTAGAATAGAGGCTGACGGAAGAATTAGCTGTCACTGTAGAAGCTTCTTGAAAAGCGGGGTGTGCAGCCACAAAATCGCGGTTGTCATGATGCTTGAGGAAGATCAGTCTCGAAACCTCTCTCCGCGCCCGCATGCCTCAAGAACCTGAACCTCACCAGGTGAAGGGCTGCCGTCCCACTAACCAACGGTCAGGGCAAAAGTCCAAGCTGGGCGGAGGCGAGAAAACAACCGAGACCCTCCATAATGGTCGTAGTAAAAAGGTGATGCGAGGCACATAAGGAATGTACGTCACGAAACACGTAGGATGGAAACTTGGAATATGCACCCGATGCGGCCGTTTAGTTAAGCGGCGAGAACCAGCATCCTTCGCAGTATGCAATAATGATCATGAACCCATAGATGTTAGCCTCGATTTTTCGTTCACCGCAGAGGATCAGAGAAATGTTCAATGGATTTTGCGGAGGCTCCGGAGACAACGGAAACAGTTAGGTAAGAATCCCGACGATGCGCCGTTAACTATGGAATCCGTCACCCTGATGATGTTGTGGCTTGGACTCTCTGAAATCAAAAAAATGAACGCTGAACAACTGCTTGAAGTCTTCGAGAAATATGGAATAAAAAATTAGGATGTGTCAGAAACCGGTGGAGTTGAAGCTGAGTTGAGCCTAGAGGTACGTCTTGGCGTCATCCAAGAGCTTTTAGAGGCATTACAGAGGAAACCGGCCTCCTGGACGCAGCTAAGTAAGCAGATATCAGCCACACCAAGCCAATTCCAAGCAGCCCTAAAGTTTTTGGCTGACTACAAATACGTGGAAAAACAGGATTCCACAAGCCGAGCCCCGTGGCGAATAACCGAGGAGGGAAAAAAACTTCTCGACTCTTTACCCAGGTTCCGCGTCGTCGACGTTTCCAAGGAGGCTCACAAGAAACTTGTAAACCACGCAAGTCAATGGAAGATCGACGACGTCAACAAGTTAGCGAACATTGTTTTGGAGACTGCTCTAAACGATCAAAATCTTGTACAAAGAACGATTCAAAAGTTGAAACGGGGCGAAGTACATGGGTAAAATCAGGCAGAAGGGCCAAGGCGCCGACTACGGAAAACAAATAGAGCGATTAAGTGTAATGCATGTACGAATCCTTAAAATACTGCTTGCAGAGGGCGGCCTAACGAAAGCAGAGATAACGAGGTTTTTGAACCGAGAACAAGAGGCAGACAAAGAGCCTTTCATCGGCGGATTCAGCGTTTCCGGACGACTGTCTGAGCTTTGCGGACGCGGATTAGTTAAGATGAACTACGAAGAGGTCCAGCTTTTGGATTCAAAAACAATGCAGTTCAGATTCAAAAAGAAACCCGTGTGGCGATTGACGCCTCTAGGCTCCAGAGCAGCCATGTCTGGCCTCGTAGAGTTTCCTAAAACATAGATATGGAAGAATCAAAATGAAAGTGAAAGAGGCTGAGAGGATCCGATGTTTACAATGTGGCTGGCAGGGACCGGCTTCCCAGTTGAAACCCTTAAAACCGTTGAGAAAACTGAAAGTCGGGGAAGATGTCCTTTGTGTATGTCCGAGATGTGGCCATACCGGATTTGAAAAGCTAACTGAGGGTTCTGACCTTTCTGAGCTTTCTGAGGGTTGATTTTCATGAGCACTGTAGAGGAGAAGACATCACAATATTGGTTTTCAGCGTTTTTATTATACGAAAACCCGTTCAGATTTTTTGAAATGTCTACAGAGGAATTTACGGACTACATGCCTTTCCTTGAGCCTCCAATGTACCGCAAAGTCAAGGCCTTCCTCAACAGTAACGTCTCAGCTATCGTTCGAGGAACCCGTGGCTGCGGTAAAACCGCGTTACTTTATCTTTTAAAGAATCCGGGAATCATCGAGGAATCTGAGGAAACTGACGAATCTGAGGATTTGATAGGGATAATAACTCCGAAAGACATGGATGCCTTCAACAAAGAGTTGTTCCTTCAACTAAATGAGGAAACTGTGGTAGAATGTATTAAGCGTCTTTGGGGTGTACGGTGGCCCTTAAGATGCCTCGAAGTAGTTGAAACAAAAACGGAGAAAAAAGTCTATTGTAAGCTTTGCCCCACCCGCTGCGAAAATATCCAGTGGGGAAGAGGAACGGATCCTCCTGGAAACTTCTATTTGCACATTCACATGCTTGAGATCCCATGTAAGGCCCGAGAGAAAATCGTTTTTAAGGTTAGGCAAGATATACAAGGACACAAAATTCTCTTCGACGTTCCCGACAACGTTGAATCTGACGACTTGAGGCAGCTAGCATCTTTATGCAGTGACCTCCTTCGCAACCTCAACACGGTCATAATTTTTGCAACTCTAGAACAAGCTGAAAAACTTAGGAAACTCGATGTCTTCGCTAGGTTTCCTATCGTTGATTTCGAGTTGCCAAGCAAAGACTTCTTCATGAAACTATTTAGGCAGCGTATAAACATGTTGGGAAGACACGGCGAAAACGAGGACGCCCCGCTTCCCTTCAAGGATGAAGTCATAGAGAAACTTACGAAGTATTCCGGTCATGTGCCTCGCACCTTCATTCAACTCTGCAGCTTTGTTCTTACTGAAATGTGGCTACGAGGAATGAAGGAACCATGCGATCTGAGCTTTCTGGACATTCTGGACATCAAGCCCACGGTCCCGGTTTCAGAACAAGATAAGCTTCTTCAAGTTTTAGAGCGCCATAAAGGTGAATGGGTTAGCCTTCAGCAGCTTACCACAGAAATCAGCGAGACTATAGGAGCATCCTTCGCCGAAAAGAAGGTTAGCTCGATACTTAAGAAACTCGGTTTCACCCTGCGTAAGCTAGATGCTACCGGAAAGGTTCAAGTGTTGATTACCTCATCTACCCTAGAGGCACACCTTAAAAAATGAAAATCAGATTGTCAGATTCCCCAGTTTCCTTATTCTTTAACAGAATTTTTCGCATGGGTATGGTATAAGGACCTCTCGTACCTCTCGTACCTCTCGATCTTTCTAGGAATCCTATCTACCGTTTCAGCTTGATCAATTAATTCCTTCAACACATTTTCTAAGTCTTTCTGAAGGTGCATGTACTCTGCAATCCTATCCCCTCCACCCTAGAAACACATCTCCAAAAACAAAGCTCAGTTTCCTCAGTTTCCTCAGAATCCTAGGCGAAGTACATGGGATGGTCTCTGTAAACTCTCCTGGTTACTACGACTATATAATGTACTCCGCAAAAATAACAATCATAACGGAAATAACAAAAAATGGGGAATGTTGCTACGAGCATTCTCTAGGATGCTCTCAGCAACTATTTGCGTTTCCTGAAGATCTTCTTACCCTCAAAGTCACACACGTACTCAAAGCCGCCATCAATCATTTTACAGCATTCTTCCACTGTAGCTGCCACCGCACTGGTCCACTCATCACTTTCAAAGTTTATTAAGTGAGTGTAGATCAGGGTTGTCTCTATTCTCTTGTGGCCTAGAACCTTTTTGACGTGTAGAATGTCCTTAGTCTTGTGGTAAGTCATCGTCGCTTTAAAATGCCTCAAATCGTACAGCCTCACCTGCTTAATAACGGGATCACGATAAACTTGGAAAGCCTTGTTTCTAGCATAGGTCCACGCACGCCGCAGTTTCGTGCTGTTAGGAAACTTAAAACCATACCTCGCTATGTAATTGTTGAACATTGCTTGAGTCTTATCATCTAACTCCAACTCTCTGGGATTCCCAAATTTGGTTTCCGGGATCCTTAAGGTTCCCCTCTCACTGTTATAGTCTCTCTCAGCCAGTCGATGCAACTCTATAGGCCGTATCCCAGTCTTCTTAATCACCGTGAAAAGAGGTACACAACGTTTACTTGCACAGCCAATAATCTTGTCAACCGTTTCCTCAGTGGCTACATAAGGCAGCTCGCTTTTAGCATGATACTTAGGCTTCTCCCAAAACAACCCATTAAATTTAACATACTTATCGTAGCTTATGCAGAGCAGTTTCTTGTAGCTTGTGCTCTTAGGCAAATTGGCTATGTACTCTTTCACTTTCTCCGGATTATCCAAGTCAACACGCTTTGCTAGGATTCGCAGCCTTTTACCTGTTGACTCAATAGTGTTCTCAGCTAACCCGTTCTTCTTTAGGTCCCACACCAAGTTTATGATTCTCGACCGTATTCGCTGAGAAATTGACTGTACACCCTCTGAACCCTCTCGGCGGCTGGGCCGGTTCCCTCCACCACACCCTTCTCAGTAACCTTGATCTTGTCCATAACCCAGATGAAGCCCTTGTCCTCATAAAGCCTAACTAAGGTTGGAAACACCTTTTCAAGGCGTTCAGCCAAGGCTTTGAGGTCAAAGGGCTTTTCCACGGCGAGTATCTGGGCGACTATGCTGCCGTTGAGGAACACTCGGTGTAGGGTTCTGCCCTTTTCATTCTTCGCTTCTGCGAGGCAAAGGCTTAAGGTGTCCGGGTTTATCCCAACGAGGGTTCCGGTGTAAGCCTTTCCATCCATCGTTACCACCATGACTGACTTTTCGAGCAACGCGGCTATTTCTCCGAAGAATTTTCTTTGAGCCACTGACAATCTATCACCTCGCTTTATTTTGTCGTGGCGGTTAAAAGGCTTTTTTATCTCTGGGTTCTGAGGTATCGTTGTAGGTGAGTGCTTCTCTAGTGAGGGTTTGATCGAAATTTTGTCTTTTATACGCCCCGGGGATGGGTGCGTAAATTTCCGTGAAATGGCACTGAGCCCTTCCCAGTTGTATCGATGAGATTTAGGTGAAAAATAGACTTGGCGTTCATAAATGTTATTTATCAATCCCAAATCACAGAGAAATACTACATAAAGGGGAGAAGGAAGGGTGAAGCAACCTCAGGTATACAAAATAGACCTGACCAAAATCGAGGGGGCCGGCGATTTCCCCTGTCCCAATTGCGGAGTACTCATATCTCCTGAAGACGAGTCAGAAAGTGTTTATAAGATTGTAAAGACAAAGGTTAAAGATGGATCTCTGCAAGAGCTGACAATTTTATGCAATAACTGCGGAAGCAAGATTCGCCTCGTCGGTTTCCTTACTCCCTTACCTCTTTAGACCTACCAAAAAGCGCAGAGTCCCCTTCTATAAGAGAAGATATAAGCGAAGATCCACATGAGACAAGCTTGTTCCACAACCTCGCTTCCTTGTTATATTGCTCGCGTTTGTCGCGTTAGAACTTCAAAAGTAGCCTCTTAGGTGTTTAGAGCAACTCCATGAGCCGGGGCAACGTGGGATGCGCCCCAGCCGAACTTGAAATGTAGTATGCGGCGACTGCGTTTGCCAAAGTTAGCCTGCAGTGGTCTGGAAGGGCAAGAGCGTCGCCAAAGATGTTCCCAGCGTTCCAAGCGTCCCCTGCTCCCGTAGCCCTCAAAACAGGAACCTTGAAGGCAGGAACGATGACCTCGGTTTTTTGGGTGAAGGATCCCGTGAAGGTCGTGGTGTGGAGGTCGATTCGGGCTGAGAGATTCCTCGCCAAGATTCTTGCGCACTCCATGGCTAAATCTTCGGGTTTCAATGTTTCTCGAAAGCTCTTCACTTCCTCGCTCAGTTGAGAGGCGTACCAAACGGCCTCGTTCTCGTTGACGCTAAAGATGTCGATGAGGCCCCCTAAGAGAACCCTTCTCACCAGCCTTGGGACGTCCTCTTTCTTCGGGCTTGGGTCGGAGGTGTCGTAATAGGTTTTTCCTCTTCCCCTTTCCCTGACGTGACGGAAAATCTCTTCAGCCAGCTCGGTTCCCCAGCGTCGGGTTGAAGCCCAATGGAACACGCACACGTAGTCGGCCTCCCGCAGGAGCTGAAAATCCTCAGAGGTGAGGTCATCTAAACCGAAGTTTGGCAGGGATCCAACATCGCTCATCATCACGTTCACCCTTTCACCTTCATGGGTCAGCTCAAAGGCGGTGGTGATTGCCATCGCCCCATAGGTTTTCACGTGAGAAAGATCCACGCCTAGAGGTTCCAGGTAAAACTTAAGTAAATGGAGCCCAAGGGGGCTCGTGTTGATGATGGGATAGACCTTAGCCCCGAGGGCAGCTAGAGCAGCGGCAGTGTTTGCCGCGTTCCCACCCCTCAACTCCATCTGCTTGACCCCGTGGATGCTGCCTCCTTTTCTCTTAGCAACTTCAGCGACAGCCCTAGAAAAACGCTTAACATCTCCTTCATAGGTTATCATGCGGTCTAGGAAAAAGTCAGGCATGACCACCACGCTAAACTCCCTTGGTGGCTTTAGCGTTTCCAAGAAACGAAGCAACTCTTCCAAGTGCTGCGAAAGCGACGTATCCAACCCTCCAAGATTCGATGCCACTTTAAAATAAGAATTGGAGGAGTTAAATTTCTTATCCATTTTCAAAGATACCGCCCCTGAGTCTTTCTGACCATACCTAGAAAAACAGTGGTCCTTAAACCCATAGAAAAATACAGCGTTATTCTCTCTTAATAGGGTGAAGGCTAGTTAACCAGATGGTTCCCGATTTCGCCGTAATTCGCAGTGCTCTCTTCTCATCTTTTATACACTTAACCAGAATGTTTCCTGTGTTCATTAGGCTTATGGAGATCGCGTCTGAGTAAACAAAAGCTACTCGGTAGCGAGCCTATATTATTC
>Ga0315308_1000331_pt1 | contig 26103 bp, 24 predicted proteins | sample TDP3_MG_FD_203078 | JGI IMG/M metagenome (GOLD analysis project Ga0315308, IMG submission 203078) | Freshwater sediment microbial communities from Lake Towuti, South Sulawesi, Indonesia - TDP3 | ecosystem: Environmental > Aquatic > Freshwater > Lake > Sediment | place: Indonesia: South Sulawesi... | reverse complement strand
TTCTATGACGGGGTTTCGAATGTTATCGTACATGGAGGGATAGCCATGATAGGAGAAAGGAAAAGGAAAGAGATAAAGAATATGATAAGGGATTATAAGAGGTTGCTTAACCTGGGTGAGTACAGAATTACCTCTCGCTTTAAGACAACCCGGGAAGATAATGATTTGAGGGGATGTTACGCATTAGTCCTTGTGGATAACCAGAATAAGAACATATATCTCAGGTTCAATACCTGGGATTCTATTAAAATGTGCAGAAGGGACCTGAGGAAGCTAGTCCTACACGAACTTCTACACAGCTTCTTCTGGGAATTGAGTGACCTGTTCTATTCCACTATGGATAGGTTAGGTATTGCCCCTGGGAAGATAAAGATATTGGGGGAGAGGTTCGATAACATAGAGAATAGAAAAATTGACCAACTAATAAATGTAATACTCAGATTAGAAAAACATAGGATAAGAAAACAAAAGACAGTTTAGTCAGGGTGGTGGTTAGAAGGTCTTGGCGTATTGAGATTTAACTGGCAAGAAGCTAAGCTAAAATTCTTGGCTCAAATCATCCACCATAATTGTCTTCAAGGTAGCAATGGTGGATTTCTTGTCTTGGCTAAAATTTGAGGCAGGCCAAGAACTTTCAAAAAATTACTACGGAAAAATTGAACAATAGTAAGTGTATAATAAAATTAATTCCGGTGTGTTTCCAATTCATTATACTATGGGAAGGATAAGATGTGGACAAGGGAAGATTTAGAACAAATGATTAATAATAGATTTATGGGCTATGATTTTATTGTAGTTTCCAATCGAGAGCCTTATGTTCACGAATATTCGGGCAAAAGAATTAGATGCCTGAGGTCGATTGGAGGACTCATCACAGCCCTGGATCCAATAATGCGGGCATCCAAGGGTATATGGGTTGCATATGGAAGTGGAGATGCTGACAGGGATGTGGTAGATACCGAGAATAAGATCAGGGTTCCTCCCGAGGACGCAAAGTATACCCTAAAAAGGGTCTGGATGAGCAAGGAAGAAGAGAATGGGTTCTACTATGGATATGCCAATCAAGCTCTTTGGCCACTATCCCACATCGCCTACCGCCAACCCATATTCGATGCCTCTCACTGGGAATATTACCGAAGAGTCAACGAGAAGTTCGCTGAGGCAATTCTGGAAGAGAGGAAGAATAAGAAACTGTTTGTTTGGCTTCAAGATTACCATTTAAGTCTATGTGCGAAAATCATTAAGGAAAGAAGTCCAGACACTGCAGTGGCTCTATTTTGGCACATTCCCTGGCCAAATCCTGAAGCATTCAGGATTTGCCCGCAAAAGAAGGAAATTCTGGAGGGACTTTTGGCTAACGACCTTTTAGGATTCCACATTCGCTACCATTGCCACAACTTTCTGGATACCGTGAGTCAGGAATTAGAAGCAAAAGTGAGCCGTGAGGAATCCTCTGTTACTTATCGCGACCATAAGACCTTAGTGCGACCGTTCCCCATCAGCGTGGACGCCGAGGGTGTGGCGCAGATGGCGAGTTCCCGAGAAGTGGAAGACCAAATTAGGAGGCTTCCGGAAGAAATAGACCCTCCTTACGAAATTCTCTGCCTGAGCATAGACAGGGTTGATTACACTAAGGGAATTCTGGAAAAGATTAGAGCAGTTGATAGATTCTTAGAGAAGTATCCTGAATACCAGGGACGATTCGTTTTTCTTCAATTAGGGGTGCTTAGTAGGATGCACATAAGAACCTATAAACAGTTGATAGATGACATACAGGCGTTGGCTGAGGAAGTAAATTGGAAATACCGCTCTGGCTACTGGTATCCAATCGTACTCATCAATCGGAGGTTAGATTATCTGACGCACCTGGCTTATTATCGTGCGTGCAACATATTTCTGGTCGGGTCTTTACACGATGGAATGAACTTAGTGGCTAAAGAGTATATCATGGCCAATGTGGACCTTAAGGGGATGCTCGTTTTGAGCCGGTTCACGGGTGCATCAAGAGAATTAAAAGAGGCAATTCTGGTAAATCCTTTCGATACTGAGGGATTTGCCGACGCCATCTTCTCTGTGGTGAATATGTCAGAAGAGGATAGAAAGAGAAGAGTGGTTGAAATGCAAAATACTATCCGGGAAAATAATATTTACAAATGGGCAGGTAAGTTCATTCAGGAGCTAACCGCCTTGTAACAGTCGGACAAGCAGGTAAACTTCCGTGGAGAATCTTTTCAATGCCTGGCAGAACATTAAAGAAAGATTGGAGTCGGCTAAGGCAATCCTGCTTCTTTTAGACTTTGATGGAACAATCACTCCTATTGCAAAACGCCCACAAGAGGCCGAACTTTCACCGGAGATGGCAAGAGTCCTGAAACTATTGAGTAGGAAGAAAGGATTCAAGGTGGCAATCATAAGTGGTAGGTCTCTCTCAGACCTGGAAGAGAAGATTGGGTTAAGAAGTATAATCTATGTTGGTAATCATGGTTTGGAGATAGCGAGAGGAAGAGAAAGATTTATCTATCCAGAAGCTTTAGAATCAATCCCAACTATGAGGAAGTTAAAGAAGAGTCTGAAAAGAGAACTCAAGTCCATTAAGGGAGCGATACTCGAAGATAAGCGGGTGGGACTCGCCGTACATTACAGAATGGTTAAGAATTCAGACCTGCAGAGATTGAGGAGAGTGGTGGGAGCCATTCTTCGGCCGTTTGAAGAAAAAGGTAAGATAAGAATAGGTCGTGGAAAGAAAATCATTGAGGCAAAGCCCCCAATTATCTGGGATAAAGGGAAAGCGACTATTTTCCTTCTCGATTCTTTCAGACGAGAGAAGCCCCTTTCTATATTCTTAGGAGATGATAGGACAGACGAAGACGCTTTTTCGGCACTCGACGGTAAAGGAATCACTGTTCTGGTGGGAAGACCGAGAAAGTCTAAAGCGAATTTTTTTCTTAGGAGCGTGGCTGAAGCAGGCCTTTTTCTGAGGAAACTTTGTAGTCTGCAGTTTGGAGAAGCCCATAGTGAACATGAAACCGTCCCTTCAGACTAAAGCCAAGGAGCCATTCCGTTTTTATACCCGGCTTAACTTAGTTGAGTTTACCGGTAAGAAAGCTACAAATTTGGCAGAACTCGTAGAAATACTAAAGGAGGTGCCTGGCTCCGTAGTATACCACCACACGCATCACTATCTGCAACAACACTTTTACCTCTCACCAGAACCTCCCAATGACTTTGCCTATTGGATTACGCATATTCTTCAGGAAGAGGAACTTGGAGAGGAAGTCGCCAGTATCGACCTCTGCGAATTTTCCACCATTCGCTCTTTAAGAGAAAAGATTGTGGAGACTATTGAAAAACATCTGGGAAAAAACCCCGGAAGCCTAAGGTCCGCGCCTCCTGGCGCAGAATTCCATTTTCTCAAGAGCATTACCTTTATCCTGCCAACCCCATATATAGCCAGCGACCTATTGGAGTTACTTGAAGTCCTTGGGAAGATTACCATCCATTCAATCTATTTCCATATGTTTGAAGCAAGACTGAGGTTGGAAAGGGGAAAAAATGATTTTTCTCTCTGGGTCGAAGATATGCTTGGAGAAAAAGAGCTCGCCCGGGAGATTGGCCGAATCGATCCTTATACTTTTACTTTGGAAGGTTTGCGCAGTGCACTATGCAAACTGGTTTCCAAGTATATTCCAGGAGAAATAGCGAAATGGCGGCGATAAGCAACTACGGGCCAATCGTAGGAGCCGAAGTAATTGAAGAACTAAGATTACTTGCCCGAAATCTGGAAGGAAAAGTTATTCAAAATATTAACTCTACCTCAGTAGGCGGGGGAGTGGCCGAAATTCTTAGCCGAATGGTCCCTCTTCTTCAAGATTTGGGAGTAGATGCTCGCTGGGATGTATTGAAGGGAGGCGAGAAGTATTTTGAGGTAACCAAGAAGTTCCATAACGCTCTTCATGGGAGTAAAGTGGAGATTACGGCCGACGATTACCAGATTTTTCTTCAAACTACGAAGGAAAATTTGGAGCAGATAGACTTCTATGGCAATATAATTTTGATTCACGACCCTCAGCCTCTGGCATTGGTGGAAAAGCGAAAATACTTGAGGAATCATTGGGTTTGGAGATGCCACATCGATTTCGCTAATCCCGATCCCGAAATATGGAATTTTCTCAAGTCTTTCATCGAACAGTATGATGCCTGCATTTTTTCGGCGCCATCCTTTTCTCGTCAGTTGGCCATCAGGCAATTTTTGATTTCTCCCTCTATTGACCCGTTGAGCGATAAGAATAAGGAATTGTCAGAAGAAGTGATTGAAAGCGTGCTTGAGAAATTGAATATCAGTAGAGAGAAGCCGATTATTAGTCAAATTTCCCGTTTCGATTACCTCAAAGACCCATTTGGAGTGATTGAAGTCTTTCGCCTGGTGAGAAAGCATATCGACTGTCAGCTTGTTCTGGCGGGGGGTGGTGCAGTTGACGACCCCGAAGGAGAAAGGGTGTTTCAAGAAGTCCAAAACAGGGCAAGCGAAGACCCGGATATTCATGTTTTGCTCTTGCCTCCAGCAAGTGACATTGAAATCAATGCTTTGCAAAGGGCTTCCACAGTCATACTACAGAAATCTCTTCGGGAAGGTTTCGGTCTTACCGTGACTGAAGCTTTGTGGAAAGCTAAGCCAGTTGTAGCCTCCGCGGTGGGAGGTATTCCCTTACAGATTTCCCACAAGTATTCGGGATTGCTTTCCCATACAGTGGAGGGAACCGCTTACTGGGTCAGGCAGCTCCTGCATAGTCCCGAGTACGCGAAAAGGTTAGGTGAAAATGGCAGGGAACATATTAAGCAAAATTTTTTAGTTATCAGGCATGTCAGAGATTATCTACTCCTTTTTCTTTCCCTCGATGAGCAAAATGATATAATATATCTATGATTTTCACGATTTCCGATAAAATTTTATGTTAACTTTATGTTAACTTTGTGTTAACTTTATGTTAAATTTTTGTTAAAAAATCTGGTTGACAAAGCAGAGTTTTGGTGATAATATTATATCGGTCTTAGGCTGATTTTTTGAAAATCTAATATGCAAGTTTACATTGTCCGATAAAGGCTAACCTCGAGAAATCGGGGGGCGCAAAACCTCGGATCTAAGGAGCCAACTCTAAGATGGCCGGGTTGCCGAAGACAATGAGCGGAATAGAGAGAAAATTAAGCCGAACAGGCAGGGGGATATGTTTGTTCGGCTTTTCTATTATATTGACTGTATCAATATCCCTGGTCGTATTTGCCCAGTCTGAGGAGCAGACCGTCCTGGGTAATCTCCGCGTCTTTGATAACACCCTTTTTGGAAAATTTAACTACGGGAATGAACGCGTTCAGGGATTTCTGGAAGCTAAAGAGTCTCTGCTGGGAAAGGTAAGTGGATTCTCAATAGGAACAGACTTTGGACTCGGCTCTCCTGAGGGGAATTCCGGAAAGATAGGGTTAAAGGTATGTTTTACCAATGATAATCCTGTTTTGGAGCGGAGCGCCCTATATAAGGTAGGGGCCGAGTGGCTTCCTAAATGGAACCTTGGATTTACCCGCCTGAAAGGTAAGGTTGGCCTCAGAGGTGGTTACCTATCGGTAACTACCACCACAGAGCCGACCGACCCACCCTATCCATCGCAGTTCCTTTACGGGGCTGAAAGCGGCCTTTCCATTTCAAAAGAAATTGGGGGAATAACATTTGAGACGGGAGTTACAGGATATGCGACTTATAGTTTCTATGAAGAGAATCACCAAATTGATAACTCGGGAATCACCTTTGAGGCTGGGAGCAAGGTGGAGGTTCTTCCCTTCATATTTAGATTGGGATGGAATGGAGGGCTCACAAACTATAATCCGGATAAATACTTCTTCCTCGATTATATGAAGGAAGATATCTACGAGATTAGCCTTGGTTATGCCAGGGAGAAGTTCGGCATTGGCCTATTCAATTCACTGGAGAATAGAGAAGGGTTAGAATTTGACAGGAAGAGGAACTCCACAGGCATGGGAATACAGTTAGGTGGGTGGGTAGTGAAAGGACTCTTATCGCAAGATTTATTGGATGGGGGAGAAGCCACCACAATTTCCCTGGGCAAAGTTTTTTCCAACGCATATTTTGAGGCATACTGGACAAAAGACCAGGATTATATAGAGACAGATAGTGGCAATATCTTTGGAATAAGCTTCAAATGTGGAATTGGTCCTAACCCAGCTGAGCTTTCTGAAATTGGGTCTTATGAGAACTATGTTGGAGAAAATGATAGTCCATTCAGTGTCCTGCCCGATTTCCGTTTGCCATTTGCTGAAAGCGTGGAAAGGCTCGATACTATGAATAAAGTTATAAGGTATACGAGGAGCAACCTGGAATATATAGCACAGGATGGTTATGACCGTGATCCGAAGGAAGTCTTCGAGTTGAGGGGAGGAGATTGTGATGAGCAGGCACTCTTCCAGTTATGTGCTCTAAAATCTCACGGCTATGAGGATTTGTATGAGTTAGCTTTCCTATCTCCCAGGATGGCGCACGCCTTCTCCTATGGTAGAGATGATAGGACGGGGAAAGAGTATATCTGGGAGTACGGCAGGGTCTTTCGACTCGATTTTGCTTCTGGCTCTCAACTCACAAAGAAAGAGAAGATGGCAGCCATCCTTTCCTCGAGGGGCTACACAGAGGACTGGGATTGCCTCTGGGCTTTCCAGCCGACAAGTTCCGATTACAGGGACTACAATTACGAAGATATGGAATGCGCCTATGAAATTTGGAATGGTGATGTAGATGTCTCGGGAGACGAAGTAGAGGTAGTTCCTGAGGCTGGAATAAGACTCTTCATTGGGGATAATTTTGAGGAGTGAGGAGGGAGAATATTCCCTCTTAGTCTACCGCCGGCACCCGCATGGGTGCCGACGGTTTTTTATTATCTAAAGTAACTTGGACCGAAAGAACGAATGTACTTGACAAATTGAACATTATTGGTGATAATAAAAGTGGAAATCGAAATGAGGCTGAATGATGGCTAGGGATTACAAACGTTTCAGGTCAGAAGTAAGAAAAGGCCTACATAAGGTAACAATAACACTTTCCGATGAGGCTCTGGATTGGTTCTATAACCTAAGCAAGATGATGAAAAATAAGAAAGGCTATAAACTGCCTCGCTCTTACATAATAAGAGCTTTGATTAATGTCTGTATGAAACTGGATATTAATGTGGAAGGCGTTAGAACAGAGGGGGATCTGGAAAAGAAGATATTGCTCGCCTTAAAAAGATACTAGCAATCTGGATTTCATCCCATTATTATTTTTTTCTAATGAAATATTGATTTCAATATTACTAATAAGGAAAATAAGATATGAAGAAAAGAAATAGACGAACATCAGTACTGCTCTCCAAGGAACAAATCGAATTTTTGACGAAGTTGGCAAAGAGGATAGAAAAGGAAAGTGGAAAGAAGATTTCGCGCTGCAGAATTATGAATGTGTTGACTAAAACTCTCGCTTGTATAGGAAAGGTAGAGATTGGGGAGTGCAGGAGCGAAGAGGAAATGGAAAAGCATCTACTCAAGTGCTTTAAGAGGGCAGTAAAAGAACTGGAACGGTGAGGAAAGCGCGGGTTATTTATAAGAGATGAGGTCGGGTTTTAAAAAATGGAGAAAAGAATTGTCAATAGCCTGGATACGAAATCAAGACTGGGAGAGAAGTGTCGATTCCTGATTGAAAAAATCGGTGAAGGCGTATGTTTCGTAAATAGGAATATGGTCCTAACATTTGCTAACGACAAGTTCTGTGAGATTTCAGGGTGGAGCAGGAATGCTCTTTTGGGCAAGAAGCTTCTCGGGTTACTGGGAAGTGAAAGTAAAAAGAAATTGATTAGAGAGTTAGAGAAGAGAACAAAAAGCGAATCATGGCGTTATCAGCTAAAGTTGAAAAGAAGAGGAGGTGAAGAGGTTTCTGTCTCTCTCTACGGGTCGCCCGTTTTTGAGAGTGGAGGGGAATTCGATGGTTATGTTGCAGTTATGTCTGTTATTAGTGAAAGAAAAGAGTTAGATGAGGAATCAGAGAAACATGCTGTGGAGCTGGAGAGAGAAGTAGAGAAGAGAACCGAGCTTTTGGTTAACCTCTACAAGGGACTTGCCATTGCAGAGGAGAGAAACAGGCTGGCCCGTGAGATTCACAATGGTTTGGTCCAGACCCTCGCCTCTTCGGCTTCAAAGATTGACCTGTGTGAAAGACTTCTGGAGGAGAGTCCAGAAAAGATAAAGAAAGAACTATCCGAACTGAGACGGATGATCACAAAATGTGTTAGGGAAACCCGACGGCTCATATTTGGATTGCGTCTCCCAAGATTTCATAGAACGGGCTTTACTACTGTACTTAAACAGTATTTCGACGAGTTTGGTAGGAAAACAGGCATCAAGTATGGATTGAGTATTAATCTCCATAGGAGTATACCCGTGAAAACACAGGTGGGTATCTATAAGATTATTCGAGAGGCAGTAAATAATGTAAGGAAGCATGCCAGGGCAAACCATATTGATGTGGCATTGAGAACTGATAGGCGTCAAAATCTCTATCTTACCATACGCGATGACGGGATAGGATTTGATTTGGAGAAAGCTTTTACTCAAAATAAATCTGCCAGACATTTCGGACTTAAGGGAATGAAAGAGCAGGCAGAAATCTTAGGAGGTAATTTTGCCATAGAAAGCGGAGAAGGATTCGGTACAGAGATAAAGGTAAGAGTTCCCCTCAAGGAAGGAAGTCTGGAGAATTTACTATTAGAAAACAGAAGGCGCCAGGTTGGTTAGTGCCTATCTTTGAATTGAAATACAAAATGGCTTGTGTTTGTGGCCTCATAACAGAGCGTCCCAAACACTGTGGCGAACCCATGGAAGTAGTTAAGTGAGACTGGGTTCGCCTCGGTATTCTCTCCAGGGGGTAAATTAGAAAGAGCCCTTGTATCCATTGGCAGGGGCTTTTTTTATTCAGCCAGTCTTATTTACTTGATTTTTAGACGAAGTTTAGATATCATATTTACGACATCTGCGATAAACCTATCCATCAAATTTTTCTTTGGCGAGTCAAAAAACAAAGAAAGGAGGTATAAATATGAAAGACCCAAAGGTCCAAAGTTTGGCAATCATACTTGCCGCCATGCTATTAGTAAGCATCCCCTCTTTATCTAATGGCCAAAAGGATGTGAAGGGATTTCCCGGGATACCTATATATCCAGGTGTTGAGACCTTGTTAGATAAAGAGTATTCTGGAGCTACTGATGAGGACGGACACCCTTGGGTATGGTATGAGATTAGTAGTGAGAAGCTCAAGGATGAGTGAGATGAAGGTGTTGATGTAACAGGGAAGATTATAAATTCCTACAAGGTAGAACTTAAAAAACTGGGCTGGCAGTATATCGGAGAAGGCATCGGTTACCATCACTGGGTTAAAGGTAAAGAGGCTCTCGCTATTGGTTCTGCCGCTGACTATGTAATAGCATACATAGGTATGAATAGCGAAGATGCACAAGCTAATATTAGTAAACTAAGTGATAAAGAGTTTATTAAAGCCTTTGTAGATTGTGCAAAGGCCGCACAAAAAGTATACGAAAAATATGGGATGAAAACCGGGGATGATTATGCTAAGAAAGTTTTAGAGATGAGTAGCAAAAGTCCGGAAGAGTATGAGAGTTTTGAGAATAGACTCCAAAGTGAGATTAAGAAAACGATCAAGGATGTTCTAAAAACTTTTAATGTTTCGGTAAGAAGGCTTAAAGAGCTAAAATCGGAATATGAAGATATATTTCAGCAATACATCGCCGAGCACGAGAGCGAATACACGCCAAATCAGTTGGGCTTTATGGCAATGGAATAACTAGCTGACTAAAGGGAAGATTTTGTTGCCATGCAAAACATCCGCGTGACACAACACTTGCGGTTTGCCCTTCGGTCGGTGGCGAAGCCCGGGAAGAAATCATCCGAGGGTTGGAAAGCAAGCGTTTGGAAGAGTTTTTCAACACGAGTTCTACATAGGTGTGATTGATAAGAAAGTGTCTTTCATTTCATACTGTTCTACTTGATTTTTTCAAGAGGTTTAGATATAATTTAGTTAGCATTTTGCATGATTCTAAAGTTCTTCATGTTGTATGGCGGCGTAGCTCAGTTGGTCAGAGCAGGGGAATCATAATCCCTTTGTCGTAGGTTCGAATCCTACCGCCGCTACCAGAAATAAATTTTTAATAATAAGGATATCCATTCCAGAGACGGGGAAAGGGTTTAGGGTGAGGGAAGGGAAAGGGTGAGCGTCGTTTGTTATGATAGTCCGCACTTGCGGGCTATTTTTATGTAAAAATGGTCTACCTAAAGGTTAAAAAGACAATTGAGAAATATGGAATGGTTTCTTCCGGAGACAAAGTTATAGCGGGAGTCTCGGGAGGGCCTGATTCTATCTGCCTATTGCATATACTTAATAGATTACGGAAAGAGATGGGTTTATCTCTACATATTACACATATTAACCACGGGATAAGAAAGAGAGAAGGAAAAAAGGAAGAAGAGTTCGTCAGAAGTATTGCTGAGAGAATGGCACTCCCCATCACTATCGAGCATCTAAATGTGGTTGCATATGCAAAAAGGAAGAGGCTAACGATTGAAGAAGCAGGAAGAAATATGCGTTATAGGGCATTTGAGAGTTTGGCTACCAGACTTGGAGCTTCAAAGGTTGCTCTGGGACATACTGCTTCCGACCAGGTGGAGACGGTATTAATGCACCTTCTGCGGGGAAGTGGTTCTCAGGGATTGTCCGGAATTCCTCCTGTGAGAAGCCTGGGTAGAACAGTAATAATTCGCCCCTTGATAGAAGTAAATAGAGAGGAAATTCTCGATTACTTAAAGAAGAATAATCTATCATTCTGTGTAGATTCGTCCAACAGGAGAACTGAATATTTTCGGAATAAGGTAAGATTGAGACTCCTTCCTATCTTGAGAAAGAACTACAATAAAGATATAGATGATGCACTCTTGCGCTTATCAGAGATTCTTAAGGAGGAGAATGCTTATTGGGAAAAAATAGTGGAGAGAGCCTTTAGTAAAGTAGCCTCGTTCTATTCGGGGAAAATTTTGGTTGATTTCAAGAAACTTTTAAGATATAATGTCGTTATTCAGAGAAGAGTTTTGTATAGACTCTTCGGCGGACTGGTAAGTCTACGCCAGATAGAAGCAATAAGAAGTTTAGCCACCGGGAGTTCCCAGGGGAAGAGGATTTATCTTGGCAAGAGGTTAGGTGTCAGGAAAGAAGGAAACTTTCTCATATTTTCTTCTTTGCCCAGCCAAAAATTAAAGGAATTTGTCTATCCCGTCAGAGTCCCCGGCAAGAACGAGATTTCGGAACTGGGTCTCTCGGTCAATACGAGAATTGTCAATTCTAACTATGTTCTGCGCAAAGAGGCGAATTTTGCCTACTTCGATGTAGACAGGATAGGGCTCAATGGTTTAATATTGAGGAACAGGCGGGAAGGTGACCGTTTTAGACCGTTTGGGTTGAAAGGTACCAAGAAACTAAGCGATTTCTTTATAGATAATAAAGTACCGCGACATTTACGCGAGAGAATTCCACTTCTCGTAGAAGGGGAGGATATTCTCTGGGTTGTAGGGTTGCGGCGGGCTGAGAAGGCAAGAATTACCCAAGACACAAAAAGGATTCTGGAAGTTCAGGTTCTACCAGATAAGACGGAGTATCGTTTCAATCTTATTGGAGAATAGTCTTAAGCGGATAGAGAGGTGGTTTACATATGAATAGGTTTCTGAAGGGATTATCTATATGGTTAATTATATTTCTTGTAGCGATGCTTTTTGCCCGGGTGATGAGGCCTCCGGAATATAAAGAGATAGACTATAGTGAATTCAAGAGTTTTCTCCGCTCGGGAAGGATAGTCGAATGTCTAATCAGCGAGTCCCTGATTAGAGGGAAGTTTGTAAACGAAAAAGGAGAGCCGGTCAATTTCAAGACTGTGCCTGTAGAAGACCCTAAACTTGTAGAAGAACTTGAGGCATACGGAGTAAAATACAAGGGTGAAGTCAAGAGAGGCTGGTTTTCTTTTGTAATTTTCAATTTTGGCCCGGTTCTGCTACTACTCCTTTTCTGGTGGATGCTGATTCGTTCTATGCAGGCTGGCGGGAAACAGGCTATGTCCTTCGGAAGGACGAGGGCAAGACTTTTTGACCAGTCGAAACAGAGGGTAACTTTTGATGATGTTGCAGGTGTGGATGAGGCTAAAGAGGAGCTTGAGGAGATAATTGCATTCCTGAAGGACCCGAAAAAGTTCCAGAGATTGGGTGGAAAGATTCCTAAAGGGGTTCTCCTTTACGGGGCTCCGGGCACGGGCAAAACTTTATTAGCAAAGGCCGTGGCGGGGGAAGCAGAGGTTCCTTTCTTTAGTGCCAGCGGCTCTGAGTTTGTGGAGATGTTCGTGGGAGTGGGAGCATCGAGAGTGCGTGACCTATTTGCCCAGGGAAGAAAGAATGCTCCTTGCCTTTTGTTTGTCGATGAGTTGGACGCTGTGGGCAGGCATAGATTCGCTGGGATTGGCGGCGGGCATGATGAGAGAGAGCAGACATTGAATCAGCTTTTAGTAGAGATGGATGGATTCGATACCAAGGAGGGAGTAATTCTAATTGCAGCGACGAATAGGCCAGATGTCCTCGACCCGGCACTTCTCAGGCCGGGAAGGTTCGACCGGCATATAATGGTTCCCAATCCCGACCTGAAAGGTCGTGAGGAGATACTGAAAGTACACACACGGCACATAAAATTGTCTCCCGATGTCGATTTAAAGGTTATTGCCAGAAGGACTCCGGGATTTGTCGGTAGCGATTTAGCCAATCTGGTTAATGAAGCTGCACTTCTTGCGGCGCGAGAGGAGAAGAAGGCAGTGGGAATGAAGGAACTGGAGGAGGCAATAGATAGAGTTATTGCTGGTCCGCAGAGGAAGAGCAGGATGATTTCGGAGAGGGAGAAGAGAATTATTGCTTACCACGAGGCTGGACATACTCTGGTGGCAAGGCTTATTCCCGGGACAGACCCTATTCACAAAGTTTCCATTATTCCTCGAGGACCGGCTTTAGGATATACACTGCAACTTCCTCTGGAAGATAAGTATTTGTCTACCAAGACCGAAATATTGAATAAATTATCAGTCCTTCTTGGAGGAAGAGCAGCCGAAGAGTTGACCTTTAATGAATTGACAACGGGCGCTGAAAATGACCTACATCAGGCGACCGAGATTGCCCACAAGATGGTGTGTGAATACGGAATGAGCGATAAAGTGGGGCCATTGACTCTTAGGAAAAAGGAGACGGAGATATTTCTTGGACGGGATTTCGTTAAGGAAAAAGAGTATAGCGAAAAGACGGCGCAAATGATTGACCAAGAGGTGAAGACTATTGTGCAGGAATCGAGAGAGAGAGCTAAAGAGCTCTTGGGTAAGAATAGGGGTAAACTGGATAGATTGGCTAAGGCACTGATTGAAAAAGAGATACTTGTGGGAGAGGAAGTAGAAGAGATATTGAGACAGAAAGAAGAGGTTTCGGAAAAGGAAGAAAAGACTAAGAAGAGCGGAGAGTAATGGACAAGAAAAAAATTGAGAGAGCGATTAGAATGATTCTGGAGGCAATTGGAGAGAATCCCTCAAGAGAAGGATTGAAGGGAACTCCTGAACGAGTTGCCGAGATGTATGGAGAAATTCTATCCGGATATTCTCAGGTGGCGAGTAAAGAACTTAAGATACGATATGAAAAAGAGAATTACGAGGAGATAGTCCTTGTGCGGGACATCCCGCTTTATTCAATGTGTGAACACCATATGTTGCCTTTTTTCGGCAGAGCCCATGTGGCTTATATGCCACACAAAGATAGGGTGGCGGGTTTGAGTAAGATTGTTCGTGCAGTGGAAATTCTTGCTCGCAGGCTTCAAGTGCAGGAAAGGCTGACCAAACAGATTGCTGACACCATTATGAAAGCCCTGACTCCCCAGGGAGTCCTGGTAATAATTGAAGCGGAACATTTCTGTATGACAATGCGCGGGGTAAAGAAGGCGGGTTCATCAGTGATTACCTCAGCGATGAGAGGAATATTTCTAAAAGATGTCCGCACCCGAAACGAAGCAATGGCGTTGATTGGTAGATAGACGATCCAATGAATTTCTCGCGAAAGCGAGAGTTTTTCAAATCCTTCCTTTCGGAAGGACTCCAAAAGGCTGGAGTCCTCGCGAAAGCGAGGTTCCGTTTGTAAATCCTTCCTTTGGGAAGGAATCCCAAATCGTGAAAATCTACTTCCTCGAGCATATTCTTGCCTTCCTTTTTTGCATCCTGGTGTTAAAAAACATATAAAATAGTTTGATAGTTTTTACAATTACTTGGAGAGTGAATTCGCAAAATGGCTGGAATTCAAGTAAGAATTATCAGTCTGCAAGACACCTCTTCTGCCCGTTCAGAAATAGGAAAGATTGGAGCTCATGAGACGGCTATTAGAATTATGGAGAAAAAGGCAATCTTCTACTCAGTTAAACTGGAGAATGTTAAGGGTCAGGCTGCAAATATTCTCAAACAGGAGATGCTATCGCTGGGTGGTGAAGCAGCAGTTTCTCGTGATGTTATGAATTTTTCAAGGAAAAATTCCGATGTTCTGCTTTTAGGAACTATGAAGCAGTTCGATAGACTATTACTTAAGCTTGCCAGACAGCCCTTTGGTCTACCGACTATTTCTCAAGAAATAGCAAAGTCCCTTTCCAATTATGGGAAGAGAGAGTTCAGCTTAGATTTCAAGGGTCGTACCCTTCAGTTAGGAAAGAAAGCCCTGATTATGGGAATTCTTAATGTAACTCCCGATTCGTTTTATGATGGAGGAAGATATAGTAGATTCGACCAAGCAGTAGAGCATGCTTTCCAGATGGTAGAAGATGGTGCGGACATTTTGGATATTGGTGGAGAGTCGAGCCGTCCAGGAGCAAATCCTGTAAGTGAGGAGGAAGAACTGGAGAGAGTAATTCCAGTTATAAAGAGGCTGGTAGCAAAAGCTAAAGTGCCCATCTCCATAGACACTTATAAAGCGAGTGTGGCAAGAGTGGCTATAGATTCCGGGGCGAGCATGGTGAACGATATTTCTGCATTACGAATGGATAAGAATATGGTGGATATAGTGAAGAGAGGAAGGGTTCCTGTTTGTCTTATGCATATGCAGGGTAGACCGAGGAACATGCAAAAGAATCCCAGATATAAGGATGTGGTGAGTGAGATATTTTCTTTTTTCAGAGAAAGAATCGATTTCTGCGAAAAGGCAGGAATTGATATTGAGAATACCATTATTGACCCAGGAATAGGTTTTGGCAAAACTGTAGACCACAATCTGGAAATCCTGAAGAATCTTGACCAGTTCAGGTCACTGGGAAGACCAATTATGGTTGGGGTCTCCAGAAAATCTTATATAGGAAAAGTGCTCCAGCTTAAGCCAGAAGAAAGGTTGGAAGGGTCTCTTGCATCTGCCATCTGGTGTTTGACTAAGGGAGCAAATATCCTCAGAGTCCACGATGTTAAAGAGACGAAGAGAGCCATAGGAATGGTTGAGGCAATCCAGCAAGTTTAAAGATTCGTACAACTCCACCTCGATTTCACTGATTAAAAATTAGATTACACAGGAATGTCATTGCGAACGAAGTGAAGCAATCTCGAAAATGGGTAAACTTTATTGTGTATACATAATGACGAACAAGAGAAATACGGTTCTTTATACGGGAATTACCAGTAATTTGAAGAAAAGAATATACGAACACAAAGAAAATATGGTCGGAGGTTTTACCAGGAGATACAATATTCATAAATTGGTCTATTATGAAGTATTCAATGATATAAAAGATGCCATTTTAAGGGGAAAACAGATTAAAGCAGGCTCAAGAAATAGAAAGATTGAATTGATTACGAGCATGAATCTGGATTGGAAAGATTTGTATCCTGAGTTATGAGATTGCCACGCCCCGATTTTCAATCGGGGCTCGCAATGACAAACCAAATTGTCATCTGTGTAATCAGGTATGGTGAGGATTATACCAGGAGGTGAAGATGGGAGCAGAAATTGAAGTCAAAAAGGTAGAATCGAAGAAGGAATTGATGGAGTTCATAAAATTTCCTTGGAAGGTTTACCAGAATGACCCCTACTGGGTGCCACCACTAATCATGGATGTAAAACTCATTTTAGGTAAGAAGAATCCCTTCTGGGAGCATGCTGAAAAAGAACTTTTTATTGCCAGAAGAGATGGGGAGACCGTGGGGAGGATTTCTGCCATAATTGACCAGAACTATATAGATTTCCACAAAGAAAAGATGGGGTTTTTTGGGTTCTTTGAGTCTGTTGAAGATTACCTAGTTGCGGAAAGTCTGCTGAATAAGGCAAAAGAATGGCTAAAGAAGAACGGAATGGAAAAGATAGCAGGTCCGATGAACCCATCTACGAACGATGAAGTAGGCCTACTCATAGACGGATTCGATTGGAGCCCATTTATTCTTATGACTTACAATCCCCGATACTATATCGATTTTATGGAAAGATATGGTCTGGTTAAAAAGATGGATTATTTTGCCTATTTGATAGAGGTAGCGAAAGGTCCCTTAGAAAAGTTGGAGAAGGTAGCGGAGAAAATAAGAGAGAGAAATCCGGACATCAAGATTCGGCAAGCCAATCTAAAAGATTGGGCAAACGAAGTGGAGAATGTCCGCAGAATCTACAATAATGCCTGGGCGGAAAACTGGGGATTCGTTCCTTGGACAAAAGAAGAATTCAATACTCAAGCTATGAAATTGAAGTCTTTTCTCATTCCTGGTACAATTCCTATTGCTGAAGTAGATGGTAGGCCAGTAGGAATGTTGATTACCGTCCCTAACTACAATGAGGTTACCAAAAGGATGGATGGAAGATTAAATCCCTGGACGATTCTCAAATTTTTATGGTACAGGAGAAAGATTACTACTCAGCGCCTACCAATTATGGGAGTGGTGAAGGAGTATCAGAAGAGAGGTATTGAGACTCTCTTAATCCTGGAAGGGTTGAAAGGTTCCCAGAAGATTGGTTACAAATACTGTGAGTGCTCATGGGTGCTGGAGGATAATATCCTCACCCAACGAGCAGCAGAAATGATGGGAGGCAGAATATATAAGAAATATAGGGTATATGGAACTACTATTTGAAAGCGTTAAGATCTCAATTTCTCGGACGAATATAATGGACTATTCTTATACCATCTTACTGTTCTTTCTAAAGCTTCATCGAGAGGAACTCTTGGTTCGTAACCGAGTTTAGTCCTCGCCTTTTCTATACTGAAATGGAAATCTTTTCCTGCGTGGGATATCCTGTAGCGGGTGATTATAGGCGGAGCCTTTGACTTCAAGAGTTTCATAATTGCTTCACAAACAGAGCCAGCACGGTAAGCTAAAGAGTAAGGAATAGAAATCAATGGTCGTCTCACGCCGAGCCTATCTGCAATCTTATCAATATACTCCTTCCAGGTGATTTTCAGCCCGTCAGTGATTATGAATGTCTCGCCAATTGTATCTTCCCTGCTTACTGCAAGAATAATAGCCTCTATCAGATTTTCAACATATGTTGGACAGGTTAAAGCCCTACCCCCACTTATATAGACCATCTGTCCTTTCTCCAAGACCTGAGCCATTTTTACAAAAGTAATTCTATCTTTTGGCCCAAAGACATTGCCAGGTCTGATAATTAATATGGGTAGACCATTTTCCTTGTGGAATCTATTTACTAAATCTTCTGCTTCCCTCTTAGTTATGCAATAGGGGAAGATGGTGTCCATTTTAGGAGAATCTTCTATCGCATCTCGAAAGCCACTAAGGCCATGAACTGCAGCCGAACTTATGAAGACGAACCTCTTGACTTTAGACTTGAGTGAGCTTTCCAGGAGGTTTCTGGTTCCCTCTACATTTATTTTTCTAAATAGTTCCATTGGTCCCCAATCGGATGCCAATCCTGCTACATGGTAGACTACATCCACTTCCTGGGTCGCCTTATCTAAAATGTTTCTATCGAAGAGGTCTCCAAAGAATAGTCTTACATTCAGGTCTTTAAGGAAGGTGAGGTCGCTCGTCTTTCTAACCAGTCCCGACACTTGCTGGCCTTCCTCAATTAGCCGAGCTGCCAGATTACTTCCAATGAAACCATTTATTCCGGTAATGAAAGCTTTCATAGAACAGGGAGAGGCCTCCTTTTCGAATTCCTCCAAAATTCTTGGCTAAAGAATGGTTACCAGGATGTCTGTTGAGACCCCTATATATGAATGGACTATAATTGGATACAATATAGAGCGAGTGCGTAGAGCAAGGTAGCCCAATACTATTCCCAGAAGTATAGACCCAAAGAATTCTGGCTCTGGCTTATTGAAATGTAAAAGGGAGGAGGGAATGACTTGAAGCAAAATTGCATAGGTATCGCCAAATTTCTCCCTCAGTCCGAATAGAATATAGCCTCTGAAGAAAAACTCCCAACCCACATAATAAAAAGATACATATAAAAACTCGTATAGGAAGAAGACTGGGAGATTCTCCTGGATAAGCTTGGATAGCGGATATTCTGCGCGGACCTGGGGTATAAGGGCTCCCAGAACTATTATGGGAGTTACAATGAGGGGAATAGTTATGAGAACAAATCGTAATCCGTACTTCTTATCACCAGAAGTGAGTCCATAATCTACAGGATTTTCCTTGAAGAAGAATCTTATGATTAACGAGGGAAAGAGGAAAAATAGAACGAATGTTGCCAGGAATTGGTAGACATAGCGCCAAGTGTCGAAATAGTAGTAGTTATTTAGATATTTGAAATACCGTTCGAAAGCATCGTTCATTCCGTGGTAGATATAAACCATCAGAATTAACGGGATAGAAAGGAGAATAATTTTTTCTTTCCAATCGCCTTCTCTTAGTTTGTCAAGAAACCTCAATCTTCCTCCACAATCAAGCAAATTTTCTCTCAGGCAAAATCATCTGAATCGCTTGAGGATAGACTTCGAATCTTTGAGGGAGACTACCCATAGATTCTCCATCTACCTGTATCCAGACTTCCTCTGGCGCTTCAATCTCTATCTTCTTTGCTTTCTTATACTCCACATCTTTGAAATTGAGATGGCCTCCTATCAAAATGGCAAAAACATAACGGAGTATATCCCTTCTCTTTCCGTTCTTAAACAGGATTACATCGAGATAGCCATCGGCCATGTCCGCTTCTGGAGCAATTATTGAAGATACGCCGTAAAAAGCTCCGTTACAGATTATGGCCTGAAAGCCTCGATAAGGAGAGCCGTCAAGCTTAATAGAAAGTTCCGTCTGCTTGTGCTTAATCAGCTGGCAAATCCCCGTTACTATATGGGCAGGAACTCCGCCAATTGTATTCACCAGGCCGGGCTTTAGTGCCCGGATTACTGAAGCGTCGTATCCTATTCCAGCCATAGAAACAAAGTAGCGAGCCGATATTCCGCTGCCCACTTTTCCAAGGTCAATCTTCCTCATATGTACTTTTATAACAATCTTGGATGCCTCGATAGGGTCGAGTGGAATTCCTGCGGAAAGAGCATATATGTTACTCGTCCCACAGGGAACAAATCCTATAGGGAGAGAGTTACCAGAAGATATGACTCCATTTATCACTTCGTTTAGGGTACCATCTCCCCCGCAGACTACAATTATGTCATACCCCTCCCGGGTTACTTTCCTGGCCTCATGGAATGCACTATCCTTCTCTTTTGTCATAGAAAGAGAAAGTATATTGCCTCTTCCCAGAATTTCCCTTATTCTTGGCAGGTAGGCTTCCACTTTCTTTCTGCCAGATAAAGGGTTTATGATTAGCTTCATTCTCATAATGATAAATCCTTTACTTTTAGAAGTATATCAAAGAACAGGATATCAGTCAAGGTAAAATGCTTCTTTTCATTTCATAGATGAAGTAAGCCCCAAATATGCTTGACAGGTAAGGGAAGATTTTATATAATCCTACAAAATGGAACCAGGGATATTAAGACAGATAGGATTAATAGTTGGTGCATATCTTCTTGGCTCAGTCTCTTCAGCATACTATGTGACAAAATGGAAGAAAGGTGTAGATATACGGGAATTTGGTTCGGGTAATGCTGGAGCCAGGAATGTGATGCTGGTTGTGGGGGCCTCCTTTGGGATTGTGGTAGCTGCCTTTGATATTCTTAAAGGTGCAATTCCCATAATCTTTGCCAAGAGTCTTAAGATGCCACCTTATACAATCACTCTGACAGCCCTGGCAGCAATTTCCGGACACAACTGGCCAGTCTTTCTCCAGTTTCGTGGTGGGTCGGGCCTGGCGACCCTGAGTGGGGTGGTTTTCCCTCTAATGCCTCGAGAGACCCTTCTTCTCCTACTGGTAGGCATAGCAGTATGCTTGATTTGCTCATGTTTTCCTGTCTGGTCTCGAAGAGCACCAGCTATAGAAAGTAGTTGTCTTGCTATATATGTTGTCTCTCCTTTTTTGGCTTGGCATTTCGGCCGGCCTCTCCATTTAATTATCCTTCCACTCTATCTGGGAGTTCCCATTATTGTGCGCCGCATCTCCCTCCTTAAGAATGGCTTATACGAGCGGGTGGCAAGATTTAAGGCAGCAAGGGCCAGATAGAATCCCACCTCCGGAGATAGTCTTTTCTGTTGCATTCGTTGGCGAATTATGTTAAAATAGCCCTCACATAATTATGTATTTTGGACCATTTCCTGGTGGAGAAAAGAGATGGATATCAAAATAGAAATGGAAAATTTGGCAAGAAAGGCAAAGATAGCTTCGCGTGGTATGGCGAATCTCAGTTCCATAGTTAAGAATGGAGCACTCGTGGCGATGGCTGAAGCACTCGAGGAAAAAGCGGAGGATATTAAGTCGAAGAACACGGTCGACTTGAAAGAAGCCAGGAGAGTGGGGCTTTCTTCGGCATTGATAGATAGGCTTACCCTGAATGATAAGAGGATTAGGGATATGGCGCAGGGCCTCAGGGAGATAGCTGAACTGCCTGATCCGATTGGTGAAATTATAGAAGAGAGAGTAAGGCCCAATGGCTTGAGGATTAGAAAAATTAGAGTTCCTCTCGGCGTCATAGCCATAATCTACGAGTCCCGTCCTAATGTGACTTCTGATGCAGCCGGACTATGTCTTAAAGCAGGAAATTCGACCATATTGCGGGGAGGGTCGGAAGCAATAAATTCAAATCTGATTATTGGAAAGGTCTTACAAGATGCTGCTTATTCCTCCGGAATTCCTCAAGGGGCCATCCAGTTAGTGGAGACTACAGACAGAGAAGCGATGTTCCATCTCATAAAGATGGGAGAATCTATTGATGTGGTAATTCCCCGTGGCGGGGAGGAGATGATAAGAAGTATCAGAGCAAATGCTACTGTTCCGGTAATTTCTCACGGTAAAGGAGTATGCCATATTTATGTAGACAAGGATGCCGATTTGGAAATAGCAGAAAGAATATGTTTTAATGCCAAAGTGCAGAGGCCTGGTGTGTGTAATGCCATGGAGACTCTCCTCGTCCACAAGGATATCGCCAAGCAATTTTTACCCAGAATGGTTAGAAAGTTTGAGCAAGCAAAAGTTGAAATTCGTGGGGATAAGAAGACTAAAGCCATAGTCCCCCAGGTTAAGGATGCGACTGAGGAAGACTGGAGCACTGAATATCTCGACCTTATTCTGTCAGTAAGAGTTGTTGATTCCCTCGCGGAAGCCATAGACCATATCAATAAATATGGCACGATGCACTCAGAGGCAATTGTGACCAGAGATGAAAAAGTAGCTCAGAGATTTCTGAACGAAGTAGACGCATCTTCAGTCTTCTGGAATGCCTCTACCAGGTTTACTGACGGCGGAGAGTTCGGGATGGGAGCTGAAATTGGTATCTCCACGCAGAAACTCCACGCCCGTGGGCCAATGGGAGTGAGGGAACTTACAAGTGCAAAGTTCATAATATTTGGAAATGGGCAGATAAGGGAATGAATTAAATTAAAAGATGTCATTGCCAGCCCGCTAGGGGCGTGGCAATCTGGTGCATAAATCTACGAGATTGCTTCAGGACTTCGTCCTTCGCAATGACATTCCGTTTCAGATTTCGCTTCCTGTCAACGACTTTGCAGGGCGCAAAAATAAACTTACCCCGATAAATCGGGGTTTGGGACAAATTTTTGCTTGAAAAAGTATAAGTCGTCCTTGTTTTTTGGCTAAAATTCCCGAAATCTTCACAAACTATATTTTGGATGTCAGGAGTAGTGGAGCGATAGCTCCACGCTACAAATAGCTAGGTTCAAAAAGTGGGGGAGGCAAGATGAGGATTGGGATTCTGGGGGGGACCTTTAATCCAATCCACTACGGACACTTAGTTGTTGCTGGCGAAGTTAAGGATAGACTCAAGTTGGATAAGATTGTCTTTGTTCCCACAGGGAAGGCGCCGCATAAGAAGGTTGTGGCAGCGACTTCTGAGGAGCGGTACGAAATGGTCTCCCTGGCGATAAGAGGGAATCTATCATTTGAAGTTTCCTCCATAGAGATAGAGAGGAGCAAGGTTGTCAGTGGTCCCACTTTTACTTTGGAAACGGTAAGAGAATTGGTAAAGATATACGGGAAAAGGGCAAAGATTTACTTCATTGTTGGATTGGACGAAATGTTGAAAATTTCTACCTGGAAAGAACCAATGAAGCTAATTGGGCTGTGTAAATTTGTGGTGGTGACAAGACCGGGCTATGATTTAGAGAAACTGGACAAAAAGGTAGCTTCTAAAGTCATAATAATGAAAGTTCCAGAGTTAGAAATTTCCGCCTCTGATATTAGAAAGAGAGTGAGAACTGGCAGGTCGATAAGGTATCTGGTGCCCCAGGCTGTCGAAGAGTATATCCGTAGGAAAAGGCTCTACTGTTAGAAAATGGAAAAGTCAAGAATAGAAGTGGAGAAATTAGTCTTAGGCGTGGTATTAATTCTAATTCTTCTATTTATTTTCTTTTCTTATAATGGTAGGCTCTTTCAATCTATGAGACAAGGGAAACGGGTCAATATACTTCTTCTGGGATGCGATGAGGTAGAATTCGCAAAACACGCTGATGTAATAATGCTTTTAAGTTATGAGCCAAGGTCAAGATTTCTGGATATCCTCTCCATTGCCCGCGACACCAAGGTTCCCTGCTCGCAAGACCTCTCCTGGCGCGGATATAGAAAGATAAGCGAAATCTATGCTCTGGTGCATAAGAAGAGTAAGACCATTCATGATGCCTGTCTTTCTTCAAAGAAAGCAATAGAGAACTTTTTGGAGATGGAAATACCATATTATTTGCAGATTAATTATCAGGGAGTGGCTGATATGGTAGATAATCTCGGTGGGATAAAGGTGGAGATCGAGGAACCGATGGATTACGATGATAACGCAGGCGACTTGCATATCCACTTTGCACAAGGAGAGAAGAGACTCGATGGCAACGAAGCATTAAAGTATGTTCGATATCGGGATAGAGTGCTTGGAGATAAGGGAAGGATTGAACGGCAACATCGCCTGCTCAGGCTTGTCACGAGGAAGATGATGGAGCCGAGAGTTCTATTCAAGTTGCCTCAAATCTATAGAGATGCAAGACGAAACATCTTGACAAACCTGAACTTCTGGGATTTTTGGGCTATTCTTAATGAGTTTAGAAGTTTCAACTATAAAAATCTGAGAATTCAGAGTTTGCCCGGAAGGTCGGAATATATTCGCGGAGTGGATTACTGGATTCTGGACGAGAAGATGGCCGAAGAGGTTATCGAGATAATTATGAATAGTTATAGGGATGGTGGAAGGGCATTCCAGCCGGTATATTCTGGTGAGAAGTTAGATAGAATTGTAAAGGTGGAAGTGTGGAATGCTACCGATAGAAAAGATTTAGCTTATAATGTGCAGCGCGGATTGAGAAAGTACGGAATCGATGCTGTTCGTTGGGGAAATTTTGGAATTTACAAGAGGTATACTACAGTGATAGACCGTCTTGGCGACATCGAACTGGCGGACAGAGTGGCAAAGATCGTTGGCTCCAGTGTAGTGAAAACTGAGATTGATAAGACGAGGCTCGTTGACCTATCAATTGTTATTGGTGAAGACTTTGTAGGCTTTAGTGATTCAGAATGAACTTTCCCCCTGACCATCATCCTTTCCCCTCAGGGTAGAGTGTTGGGGTGAGTGGGAGCACAGATCCGACTGGACTCCGAATTCTGATGGAGGCGTCGGACTCCTTCGGAGCGGATTCACCTAGATAGTGATAACGATTGCGGAAGGGGTGACAGCGAGCGACGCGAGCACAATTAGGGGAAACGAAGGGTTTCCCCTATTGAGCACAGGCGGATTCACATAATGGTGAATTTTAGAAACATAGCTAAGCAATGTGCGACCCTTGCCTTGGCAAAAAAGGCAAAGGACATATTGATTTTCGATGTTCGGAGGTTGACATCGATTACAGATTATTTTGTGATTTGCAGTGGGAGGTCTAACATACATTCAGAGACTATTGCAGGCTGGATAGTTGCCAAATTGGAAGATAGAGGGATTCACCCGCTACACATAGAAGGAGAAAAACAGGCACAGTGGATAGTCATAGACTATGTTGGAGTAATTGTACATGTATTCTATGAGCCGACAAGAAGATTTTATGGGTTGGAGAAACTCTGGGGCGAAGGAAGAAAAGTAAGGCTTCAAGAAGTAAAAAAATGAAGAATTTCTGATTTCAGAGATGGCCGATTTCTATGAAGATTTTGAGAAATGGCAGATTTACAATCAAGCATGAACTCAAAGAAGGAATTGAGGAAGTAGTAGGGAAATTGGGCTTCAAGGTTCCTGAATATAGTTTAGAATCAACTCCTGAGGGGATTGGCGGGGATTTTGCTAGCAATATTGCTCTGATTGTGGCGCCAGAAATAGAAAGGCCTTCTATGGAGATTGCTCAGGCTATCTGCGAGGGGCTTAAGGAGTTAGAATCTGAGACAATAGAGCGGATAGAAGTAGCTAAACCTGGATTCATCAACATATATATAAAGGCAAACCGCTGGCGCATTGAGCTGGATGGGATTTTGAGAGCAGGGAAAAGATACGGAAAAACTGATATTGGCAGAGGCAAGAAAATTCTCATTGAATATGTTTCGGCAAATCCTACTGGCCGCTTACATGTGGGACACGGTAGATGTGCTGCTATCGGTGATTCGCTGGCAAATATTTTGAGAGAGGCAGGTTATCGAGTAGTGAAGGAGTACTATGTTAATGATGTTGGCAACCAGATTGACCTTTTAGAGAAGTCGATAAAGATAAGAGAAAGGCAGTTACAGGGAGAGGATGTCTCTCTTCCGGAAGGTGGTTACCGAGGAGATTATATCAGGGAGATAGCCCGGGAAATCGAGTCTAAGAAAAGCAAGAAAAGAACATTCAATTATAAGGAATATGCCATTCAGAAAATACTGGGCTGGATAAGGGAAGACTTGAGCGATTTTGGGGTCAAGTTTGACAATTGGTTTTTTGAGAGCACTCTCTATAGAAGGAATAAAATCGAAAAGATTATAGATTTATTGAGAAGAAAAGGGCTAATCTACGAGAAGGAGGGGGCGCTATGGTTTAAATCCTCTCAATTTGGTGACGAAAAAGACCGTGTAGTAATCAGGGAAAACGGGAAACCTACTTACTTTACTTCGGATATTGCATACCATTACCATAAATTTGGAAGAGGTTTTAGTAAGGTAATAGATATCTGGGGTGCTGACCACCATGGCTATGTAGATAGACTGAAGGCATCGGTGGCTGCTCTGGGAATTCCCAAAGAAAATCTCAAGATAATTCTCTACCAGCTGGTGAGCCTGATGCGTTTAGGAGAGCAGGTTTCTATGTCTACAAGAGAAGGTGAGTTTGTTACCTTGAGACAGATTATGGAAGAAGTAGGGACTGATGCCTCGAGGTTCTTCTTCTTGATGCGCGGAGCAGATAGTCGTCTCGATTTCGACCTGGAGTTAGCTAAGAAGCAGTCTTTAGAGAATCCT
>Ga0315308_1000329_pt1 | contig 26235 bp, 26 predicted proteins | sample TDP3_MG_FD_203078 | JGI IMG/M metagenome (GOLD analysis project Ga0315308, IMG submission 203078) | Freshwater sediment microbial communities from Lake Towuti, South Sulawesi, Indonesia - TDP3 | ecosystem: Environmental > Aquatic > Freshwater > Lake > Sediment | place: Indonesia: South Sulawesi... | reverse complement strand
TCGGGAGGCTTTGGCTAGAGGTTCTCCCTGTTCGTCTATGACGAGGACCTTCGTGGTAGATGTCCCAATGTCGACGCCCATAAGGTAGACCAAGAACGCACCGGCCTATACCTTAGGAAGATATGGTGAAGGTTCTCTTATTTGATTTGGCTAGTTTGAGGGGAACATGAAATAAATACTCTGGGAACACAGTATTTTAGTCAATGGGAGCCTAAGTGGAACATTGTGCAGGAAGGCGCGCACCGATGATCGACTTCTCAAAGATCAAAACATACCCGATCGCTAAGAGAAGGAACCTTTTCACTCTCAAGGACTTGATCAGCCCAGAGTCAAGCCCGCCCCCTCTTGACAGTCCTGGGATTCGTGAAGTAGCCCAGAGAATCGTTGAGGCCCGGAAGAATGGGCGGCCATTGCTTTGGATGATGGGTGCCCACGTCATCAAGAGCGGCTTATCGCCAGTCGTCATCGACCTCATGAAACGAGGCGTGATAACCCATGTGGCTTCGAACGGCGCGGTGACGATCCACGACTTCGAGATCGCCTTGATCGGCGAAACAAGCGAGGACGTGGCCACAAGCATCGAAGACGGAACCTTCGGAATGGCTGAGGAAACCGGGCTGTTGATGAATCTGGCTGTTCAACAGGGGGTCCGGGACGGGTTAGGATACGGGGAATCCCTAGGTAGAATGATTGCCCGAGACGACCGTTTCATGTTCAAAGAACACAGCGTACTCTACAACGCCTACGAGTTCCAACTGCCCTTCACCGTTCACGTGGCATTGGGCACAGACACCATTCACCAGCATCCGAGGAGCAGCTTCGCAGCCCTCGGTGAGGCTTCGCAAAGGGACTTCAAGACCTTTACTGAAACAGTAAGTAAGCTCGAAGGCGGCGTCTTCCTGAACTTTGGTTCAGCGGTCATCGGACCCGAAGTCTTCCTCAAAGCCTTGTCGATTGCACGAAATCTCGGGTTCAAGGTTGAAAGGTTCACAACTGCCAACTTCGACCTGAAACCCTTGACTGACTACATGCGTTCAAGAAGCAAGGATGAACCAGACTATTACTACCGCCCACTCAAAAACATAGTTCAGAGACCACCGTCCCTCGGAGGAAAAGGCTTCCACATAACAGGCGACCACACAGTGACCATTCCGAACTTGCGCAACATGGTCGTTGAAAAGCTCACGGAGTCAAAGACTGTCCTCAAACCAACAGCTCTTCGAAGCGGTTCGGCACCAAGGCTCAACGCACCAGTAAGTAGCATCATCACTGATTTCCTAGAGAGGAACCCGACGCTTAGACCCGTAGCTGAAGGCTTGGTTCGAGCCTTCCGCACAATAGACCGCTGCTTTGAGACTGGAGGAACCATCTTTCTCTGCGGCAATGGAGGTAGCTTTGCTGACGCCCTCCACATTTCAGCTGAGCTGATGAAGTCTTTCATAAGGAAAAGGCCCATCCCTGAACACAAACGGAAAGGGTTTAGTGAGCTTCCCCACGGCGACATGGTTGGCAAGAGCTTAGAGGAAGGGCTTAGAGCCATAGCACTAGGGACTAATCAATCGCTTTCGAGCGCAGTTGAGAACGACAATCCCACTCGGAACATGGGATTCGCCCAAGAGCTATACGCTTTAGCCAAGCAAGGAGACGTTTTCGTAGGCATAAGTACAAGCGGAAACGCGGAGAACATTTTTTACGGAGCTTTGACGGCTAAGGCTCTAGGGCTGCCTGTGATCCTGTTGACCGGTAAAGAAGGGGGCAGTATTGCCAAGGTCGCTGACATCGCTGTAAAGGTGCCTGCGGTTGGGACGAATCGTGTTCAGGAGCTCCATGCCTTGGTATATCATACTCTGTGTGAGATGCTTGAAGCTTCACTCTGCGAGAGGATGAAAGAATGAACGGTCTGAAACGCGCAAGGCTGGAAGGGATTCTTGAATCGTTCAAAGGGTTGCGAGCCATGGTCATAGGCGACTTCGCTCTTGATGTGTACTGGTACGCGGACATGACACATTCCGAGTTGTCCCGTGAGACCCCCCACCACACGCGACCAGTTGTAAGAGAAACCTATTCGCCTGGAGCTTCCGGAAACATCTGCTGCAATGTCAAAGCATTGGGTGTTAACGATGTATTTGCAGTAACCGTCATTGGCGAGGATTGGCGAGGCCAGATCCTGAAAGGAAGACTTGAGGAAAATGGTATTGTCACTGATCGCATTGTCGAATCGTCTGAAAGAGTAACCTCCACATACATCAAGCCAATCCTTTGCGGGTGGGAGTCTCAGCAAGAAGACTCAAGGCTGGATTTCGTGAACCGCAAGCCGTTGTCCGAAGCTAATGAGGCAAAGCTTATCGAGAGCATACAGGTAGCGGCGTCTGAGGTGGACGCTGTTATCGTTGAGGACCAGATGACCCAGAATGGTGTAGTGACTGATAGGGTTCGGGAGAGCCTTATCAGACTTGCAGAGCGGAATCTTGGAAAGACCTTTGTCGCAGACTCCAGAGAGCGAATAGGCTTGTTCAGAAGCATGGTTTTGAAGCCGAACAAGATGGAAGCTGTGAAGGCAGTGGACCCTTCGAAGGACCCGTCAAGTGTTAAGCCTGACGAGCTCTTAGACATAGCACAGCGGTTGCTGAGATGTGCAGGAAGGCCCGTCTACGTAACGCTGAGCAAAGAAGGAGTACTTGTCGTCACAGACTCAGAGAATGTTCATCTTCCAGCAGCACCCGCGAAACCGCCGATAGATCCCGTCGGCGCGGGTGACACGTTCATTTCTTCGATCGCAATGGGACTAGCAGCGGGAGCAAGTCCTGTTGAAGCGGGCATTGTAGCCAACCTCGCGGCTGGCGTGATTCTCAAGAAGCTTAATATCACAGGCACGGCATCTCCGGAAGAAGTACTTGTGAAGTTTGACGAGATTGCTGAAAATGATGAGTGGCCATGACCGAGTACATCGAGGTTCTAAACCCCGAGGTCAAATCGAAAGTCGGGCACATCAAGCATGCCCTGATAGACTTTGACGGCACGATCTCAGTAATCAGACAGGGCTGGGAGGAGGTCATGATTCCCATGATGGTTGAGATGATCTGCAACGGTAGCCCCTCGACCCAGAATATTGAAGACGAAATCCAAGAATACGTCGACTACTCTACAGGAACCCTCACCATTGTTCAGATGCAGTGGCTGGCCGAAGCCGTCCACAGATACGGCCTAGCGAAGAAACCCAAGACTCCCTACGAATACAAACGGATCTACAATGAGAGGCTTCTTCTGCGCGTTGAACAGAGATTGCGCAGACTTAACAATGGCGAGCTGAACCCTGACGACCTAATGATCATGGGCTCCCGAGACTTTCTCGAAAGGCTTCTCAGCCGCGGCGTATTAATGTACTTGGCCAGCGGAACAGACCATGAATATGTTCTCCGGGAAGCCTCAGCCCTCAGGATCGTAGAGCATTTCGAAGGCGGCGTCTATGGTGCGCTGGACCATACCGAAGCCAATGACAAGGAACGGATCATTCACAGAATCCTAGATGAGAATAAGCTCCAAGGCAAAGAGCTGCTAGTGGTTGGCGACGGTCCAGTCGAGATCAGAAGCGCAAGGGCAAGGGACGCTATAGCTTTGGGCGTGGCGACCGACGAAGTGAACAGACGCGGACTGAACCAACGTAAGAGAATGAGGCTGTTGAAAGCCAGAGCGGACTTGATAGTTCCAGATTTCACAAGAAACGACGAGTTGTTTAGTTTCCTTTTCTGACTTCCGATGCGTCACTATTTCTTCTTTCGGCCGTGTAGGTGCGGTCTGTTTAGGTTCTTGTTGTGTTTCTTGATCACTTCTTCTTCCAAGTCAATATTCCATACTTCGCAAAGGTTTACTAGCCTGATGAAGGTGTCAGCTAACTCCTCAGCAAAATCCTCAAACTTACTGTCTCTGACTGCTTCGGAGGCTTCGCTTATCTCGCTGTGCATCCTTAGGAGCATGGTTTCAACGTCTTCTCGAGTCCAATTGAAACCTTTGGAAGCAGCCCACTCGGTCACGACGCGTTGCCAGTCTCTAATGCTCCTTAGACTCCTGCTTGGTATCCTGTAGAGCATGGACCATCCTCCTGTCAACAATATTCCGCAATGCCTGCATGTCAATATATGTATATCCAAGAGAATGACGGCGGCTTGTTATGTTTCTAGCTCCATCGTCTAGTTCCTAGCGTCTAATCCCTGCGCGTTGCACTTTCCATTCTCGGCTCTTGGTCCAAGGTCTTGATGGCGGACTTGCATTTCTGCTTAAGGCTTGCGAGGTCGGTCCCGAGGACTTCTATATTCCTTGCATCGGCTTCTCCTAGGCCTCTCTTCGCAAACTCCTGTATCACGGGTGATTTCTCAGGCTTCAGCCCAGCGAGGAGTGCGCCGATGGTTTCTACGGCGACTGCGTCCCTGCCCACTATGAGAATGTTCATCTTGGCGCGTGATTCGCCTTTGTGCCAAATGCACGTGCCGTCCAAGACGGCGAGGTCTATGCCGCCAACTGCCTCGTAAATGTCTGCGAGAAGCGGCGCGAAAACCTTGTCCTTGTGGAACTTTGCCTTCTTCGGCGTTTGCGTGCAGCCGAGGAGGTTCTTGAGAATGCTTCCCTTTTCGTAGGTGCGAAGTATATGTGTGCTTACGAAGATATTGGGCTTGAAAAGCGCGTTCGACAACGTCATCTCCTGATCCGCAAGCCTGACCTTCCTAGTGTTCAATTCGCAGGAAAGGTTCAGGGGCGCCACCTGCTTATTGAAGAGTTCCTTGTAGATCTGAAGCCTTTCAAGACCTGGACCTTTGTAGTTGTCGGATTCAGCTATGAAGACGCTTGGGGCTTTGCTGAAGCTTTTGATGATGGCGTCGACTACGTTAACGGATGTGTGGCTCTCGGCTTTGTGACTGAAGATGCCGACCTTCACAACCACTGTCCTGTCAGGGACGTTTAAGTCATCTATTCCGCCAGTCATCCGTATGGCTTGCTTAAGTGATGCCGAGGGGGTATCGAACTCTACTAAGGCGACTCTAGCTGTCAAAACTGCGCCTCCATTCGTGGTCCTTCAATGATCAGCACGGCCTGATCGTCCGCCTCTCTCATCATTAAACTCGTTCATAGTTCTCGCAGTATGGACAGTACGTAGACCTTCTGCAAAAAAGACAAATCGTCAGCGTTGGTTCGTCTAGAAAACCTGTTGCTGGAAGGCTGCAAATCCCTACTTTGCTTTCATCCAATCAGTACAGGTTCTGACGCCCTCGACTGCGTCTCTAGCGGCTGCGTCTGCTCCTATCTTCTTGGCGTATTCTGGGGTTATTGGCGCTCCGCCGATGATGATCTTGAGGTTCTTTCTAAGTCCGGCTTTCTTGAGGTTCTTCACCACATTCTCCATCTCGATCATAGTAGTCGTGAGCAGCGCTGACATAGCGACTATATCTGGATTGTTCTGCTTCACTGCTTCGACGAATTGCTCTGCTGCAACATCAACGCCGAGATCGATGATGTCGAAGTTTGCAGCCTTAAGAAGAGTGACGACGACATTCTTGCCTATGTCGTGGAGGTCGCCTCTGACCGTACCGATTATGATCTTGCCGACCGACTTTATGTCGCCAGCTTTCAGGTGAGGTTCAAGAACAGTCATCCCTTCCTTCGCAGTCTCTCCAGCCATAATCAGCTCAGCTAGGAAGTACTCTCCGTCCTCGTATTTCTGTCCGACTACTTCCATGCCCTTGGCCATGCCTTCAATGACAGCTTTGTAGGCAGGGACTCCTGCTGCCAAAGCGTCTTGGGCGGCTTTCTTGACCCCCTCAATGTCCAAGTTCACGATCGCGTCTCTTAGTTTTGCCAAAGCTTGCTTCTCGCTTGGCATGATAGACCATCCCGTTGTTTTCCTAGGTTACCAGTAAACACTCTTAATGGGCTTTCCACTCAGAACCGCTTCTGTCTCGTCCGGTTCAAGAGTCTTCCTGACCCCGAGTTTGTAGTGCCAGTCAAAGCAGCAGTGACGGACGAGCTTGACCTTCTTCCCCTTAATGTGGTCGGGGACAACCTCGTCAGGAGTTCGCTTGGAGAAGTTTGTGACCTCAACCGTGAATATACATTTCTCCCATTTCTCGTCGTCTCTTACTATGAACTGTCCGGTCTTCTCTATCTCATTCACCATGCCCTGAAGTTTTCTGACTTTGTTCATTCTCAGGTCAAAAGAGTAGTCAGCCTTTGCATATTTAAGACTTGCCAGATTGTTTGATGCGTACGCCACAAAACCTTAAATCCGCAAGTTAGCTTTGCCTACGATTGGGCTTTGTGGGAGGCAAAGGTAGGCGCCGAAAGGCATGATGAAAGCCAACCCTGACTATGACAGGTTGCTCCGGATTCTTTGGAACGAAGAGCCTGATCGCGTTCCCTTCTATGAGCACCTTGTTGATGGCGAGGTTATTGAAGCAATCACTGCGGAACCGGTCACGAGGCTCCAGGCTTATGAACCGGGAATAGCGGTTTCGCCCATCGAAGCCTCAAAGGCGAGGAGGGGAAGGAGACGGTTCGTAAAGGCCTTCATAAAGTTCTTTCGTGCAATGGGATACGACTATGTTCCCTTCGAGGTGACCCTCAGCCTACCGCGCACAAACATACGGCAAGGCAGAGACACGGCTACGCTTTCCAGAGGCATGCGAAGCTGGGTTGACGAGACAGAAGGCACAATAGAGACCCGCGAGGACTTCGAACGGTACGCGTGGCCTCAACCTGAAGAAGCTGCCGACCTTTCATTGATTGAGGAATTCTGCAGAAGGCTCCCTGATTATATGGGGCTTGTTTCGGGAGCCGCCGGCGGGGTTTTCGAGCATGTCTCTTGGATGATGGGTCTCCGCCCGTTCTCAATCGCGCTTCACAAGGATCCGGCGCTTGTGAAAGACATGTTTGACAAGGTCGGCAGCATAATCCTTGAGACAGATAAACGCTTGGCCGAGTTCGAGAAGATTGGCGTCCTCCGAATGGGCGACGACATGGGCTACAAGTCTGGTACAATGATCTCCCCCGACCAGCTACGCAAGTATGCGTTCCCATGGCAGAAGAGATGCGCAGAGTTCGCACACAAACACGGCAGACCATTCATCCTACATTCCTGCGGGAACCTCGAGATGATCATGAAGGACTTGATATATTATGTCGGCATAGACGCGAGGCACTCCTTCCAGGATAACATCACGCCCGTAGCCGAAGCCAAGGAGAGATACGGGGACAGAATCGCACTCCTAGGAGGCATCGACTTGGATAAGCTCTGCCGCCTTCCCACAGAGGAATTGAAGAGATACGTGGAAGAAGTAGTCAGCAAGTGTTCAGTCGGCGGCGGATATGCTTTAGGCTCAGGCAACTCGATACCGAACTTCATCAACATTGAGAACTATATAGCGATGCACAAAGTCGGGCTTAGGCACGGAATGTACCTTTGACCTCCTATAGAAGTTCCTTTTCCTGAAAGTTGCTTGGTGAGACCAAGATGAAACCGTATCGTGTTCGTATCATAGGCTGGCCGGAAGGCTGGCCACGATGAGCTCGGTTCGACTCCCCTTGCTAGGTTGTTTCGGGCTTGATCTGGCTTCTTTCCCAGCTTTTTTCACACTGTGCGCAGAAAAAAAAATTTTCCTTAAATACTTATGAAACTTCAACGGGAAAGGCTGGAAACTTTGAAGTCAACAGCCGACGTTCTTGAATGTTGAAGAATCCTTGGCAGACAAGGGATTTCGTTGAAGAATCCTTAACAAACCTGCTGCGAAACCTGCATCAATTCAAACGCAGACAGGTAGTCGGGGGGAAGATAATCCATGGATCCCCCTAATGTAGCGTGCAACGAGAAGAGATTCTCTTGTGAAGGAAAGCGATGTTCCAGTTCGGAATGGCTTAGCTATGCTGGGAGCCTGCCCCGAGAAAATCATCTTCCTAGATTTGTTCACATTAGCAGGACCATGCTTGAAGGGGATGCTGTCTCCTACATTGCTGTCGTTAGATTCACTGCGCCATCCTTGTGTTGCCGATCCAGTAAGAAGCCTAGGAGCAGGCAGCAGAAAAGGAAGAAAGGGTTGTTGTTGGTTTTCGTGGAGAAGGAGTCTTTAGAGGCTCTGCGGCAAAGCGGGAAAAGGGCTTTTGCCAATTGCTCTAATCCCTATTCTCAGGCACTTGTTGCCGCAGGGAGCCTGAACACCCCATTTCCTATATCTTACCTGAGCCGCCGCATCTTGGGCACATCATCTCTCCAGAACCATTACATCTACTACATCTTATCGCCTGAGGTAGGAGTGCGACGTATCCACTTCCGTTGCAATGAGTGCAAGTAACGGTTCCATTTCCCTTACAACGCGGACATGTTGGCAATTCTTCTCCTCCCGTGTGCTTTCTTCTGCTCGCTTCCCTCTAAGATGGAAAATCACGGGAGAGCTTAAAAACTTAAGTCGCCCTACATGCCTTGTCGGGTCTATCACACTTGGAGAAGTGTTCAAGATCAAGAGTCCTCTCCGAAAGATAAATAATCATTTGTGCATTCGATTATGGCCATCACTTGCGTAACTGTCTTTTTACTAAGAGGCTTTTGTTTCAGCACGAGCCTTGAGAATGCCTTCTTTTCAAAGGTCACCTGCCTTCTCTGTAGTTTCTTCCACCATTTTCTCGACCTTGTATGCCTTGAAAGCCTTTCCTTCTGAATTGTGGCTGGCACAGAAGGGAATGTAGATTTGATCTCAACCGATTACTTTCTGCTAGACTCCCCAGTGCTTGACGCGGCACCCCTTTTCTGAAGCGAGCCCTAACGAGTCCGTTCTTTCCATGCAACGCCACGATTCTTCCTATGGCTCTATGTTTTCTGAAGGGCCACGAGACCTTTCGACCTACGAGTCGCGCCGCCCCGCCAACTGATTCAATGCTGGGAAAATGGAGGATGTATTCTTTGGGCTTCTGGGTTTCCGGTCCCCCCCCGACTCATGATGACGCCTTGACTCAATCTAGACACAGTATTCACCTCGCATTGAGGTGATAGGTTATGGTTAGGTGCAGAAAACTCGTACATACCTTTTCAAAGATGCGTACTAAACCCCTTCAGAAACTGGCTATTTTTGCGAGTAGTGCATAAACCCAGATCACGGTTACTCCAATAATCCCATACTTTGTGGTAGCTTTCTGTATGCTTATGACATTTTTCGTTGACGGGTTCTCCAACACATCCACATAACGCAGGACAATGGGTATGGAAAGAGGGAAGATTATTGGAAACAAGAACAAGTGTTTGTAGGGGAGCAAACCAAAAGCTGAATAGACGAACGGCGAGAAACTAGCCACCAAAAACATGAACCCCGCGACGATAACACCCTTCTTCCTTCCATATCTGACAACAAAAGTGCGAACCCCAGTTTTTCGGTCTGCTTCATAGTCTCCAACGGCTTGGATGATATGGCCACCACAGTAAATTAGAATTATCGGCATGGCACCCAACATGATTGATGAAATGCTGGGGATTTGCTTGTCGGTTAACCGCAACCCCATTAAGAATGGCAAAAAGCCAGCGCCTACACCAGAGAGCACGAAGTCTACAACTGGTGCGCTTTTCAGTCTTAACGGGGGAGTGGAATAAGCAGTCCACAGTCCTAGGTAAACAATAAACAACGGAAGGACATGAACGTTGGCTATAAGCACCAAAACCAGACTTGTGATAACTAGTAAGAAAGAGAAGGTCAATGTCTTCCGCGGCGTTATTCGTCCAGAGGCAACAGGCAGATTTGACTTAACCTCGTTCTCTCGATCCCCCTCACGGTCAAAGTATTGATTCAAAACGAAGACGCTGGCCGTAGCAAGTGAGAAGGCAAAGAGGACTATGGCTGTAATCTCAAAGGGAGGCACTCCAAAGAGAACGCTTCCAAAACCAAAATTGAAAACCCATCCAAGCCAACTCCCAACCCTTGCAGCCTCAAAGTATTGAGACATTTTATGCCCTCCAGAACGAAGTTAAGAATTGCAGAATTTAAGAGTTTGGACCATTTGCATAGGATTTCTGGTTTTTGCGCGCACATTTTATAGCTTTCCTAGGATAGAACGGTTTGATCGCCCCGAGCGCTACCAGGCAAGGGAGCGAAAGAGCTCTGAAAAGGACTTGAAGAGTCCACACCTGTCAGAGCGGTATACGGGAGAGCAGAGGCTAACGAATGGAAATTCGAGAGCAGTATTCCAGATATTTTCTTCGGGCGAAGCTCGTATGTGCGTTGTCTAAGCGGAGGCGTTTGAGCTCCTCCCCTAGTGCCTCAGCTGCAACAAACCAATGATGCACGTCAACAACTACTGGATCGTTGAGGTCCTAACCTGAAAGGTTGAACAGACAAAAGCTCGGTGAGAGTTGAAATGTTAGAGAATAGTTCAATACTCACATTTACCAAGCACTACTGGGCCACTCTAGTTTATATTGGCCCTTCATCATAGAACATAGGGGCCATTGATTGAGAGATTACGTGTGCGGCGCTGTGCTTAACGAAAAAACAGCAAAATTCAAGATAAACTTTGAAGGAGAAACATACTACTTCTGCTCAGCGAGCTGCAAGAAAAAATTCAAACGCCATCCAAAGAAGTTCGCGAAATAGTCTACGCCTCATAGAAAAATCACTCGTCAAATCTACGCGCGTTCCAAAAACAAGCCTGCAGTCAAACCTCACTACACAACGGGCGGATTTTCACGGCTCAAACATACTATCGCCTGCTTCAATGAAAATACGCCTTGGAATGTGAAAAAGAGAGTACCCAACCTTTGTTAGCTCTCTATCCATCTTTCTTCTTACTCCCTTTTTCTTCTTTCCGGTTGGACTTTTAGACACGATTGCAGCCTCAACTCTGCAGTCATCAGCAATTTCTCCATATGTAATCTCATATGCAGTCATTAGCAGATTATCGAAAATCTGCCCGAATATCGTTATTAACGATAACAAACGATTTTCCGAAGAGAAAATGTTGTTTAGGATTTTCGGATTCTAGAAGTCAAAGCTCAGTCAAAAGCGCAATCGACCTAGCCACCTGACTTTACTGTCGCCCAATACTCGAGGGAATTGCTTAGCTTGGTTGCTCTGTGAGACACCAGCTGAAAACGAGGTTAGGAGAGCTTTGAGAAGGCTTATGGCTACATCTTACCGGGCCAAAACATCCACTTTATAGATGGGATGATCTTGACAGAAAAAAAGGTAAGAAGAATCTATGAGAGAATTCCACCATTCTTATTCAGGAGATCTACAAGGAGCTTTTCTAGGACTTCTGCCTTGACGCCGTTGAGTCCAGGTTCAAACTTCGTCGCGAAATTGCCGATTATCCACAGGATGTGTACAAAAGAACCTTCGTGAACTAAGCTTAATCATGAGAACAAGCCCTAGCAATTGCCTTTTTCTGGAAAAGAGGTTAATGTGGGGTCGCCCGGATTTGAACCGGGGTCACGAGAGCCCAAGTCTCATAGCCTAGACCAAGCTAGCCGACGACCCCTGAGCATCTCTAGAATGGAGTTCGGACTTTAAAGACTTGTGCCAAGTCATTCTCCACACACTTAGGGCGAGACTCTAACCTGCCGACCTAGATGAGATGGGGTAAACGAAGTAATGGAAGACGACACAGCTGAATAGGACAGCAGACAGTACGTCAAGACTAAGAAAGCGCGGTCTTTCGTCTCTGCGTTCACTGTTCCCAACCTGAAAGGCATCTTCAAACGGAACACTCCTAGCACACTCTCGTTTTCTCTGCATCAAATCTAGGATTGGTAACACGCGTTTGTCACTATGAAAACATGTGACCGTCTCCCTGTCAACCCATACCAGTCACCGCAGCCAGAGGCTCTGGGTCAGGCCTGCTTGGCCTGTCTGCGCTTCAGCTCGACGTAATACAGGAAGTTCCGAAGAGGAACATCTGGCGGAATAGTATGGTCCACTGTGGGGATGTAGCCGCCGAGCTCGGTCAAGGGCGCAATCTTGCTGTAAACCTCTTTCTCGACCGTTCTCCTGCTTCTTGCAAGGGCCCGCTTGTCTATGCCGCCGTACAACGCAAGTTCCTCTCCATACTCCTTGCGGAGTTTCATAGGGTTCATCTCGGCAGCAGCCTCAAGAGGCCAATGAGCGTCTACACCTGCTTCGATGAACAATGGGATCAAGATCTCCGTGTTCCCGTCGCTGTCGAGCTCAATAACCTCCACGCCATGCTTACGAAGATTCCTTATGATCTCTAGATATCTCGGCAGAAAGAAGTCTCTGAAGATTCTTGGGGAAATCAGAGGTCCGCTCTTGCAGGCGAAATCCTCGTTAAAGATGAAGGCGTCGACCCTGACGTCGTTCAAAGCTTTCTTCGTGGCCTCGATCAGGAAGTCAACCATGAAGTCCAACATCTCGTGTACGAGGCTAGGCGTTCTGTAGAAAGCAATCGAAAGCCGAGCAGTGCCCATCATCTCCCTAAGATTCCAGTACAGCCCGCCGAACCCACAGTTCTCAGTCAGGTATAGAGGATAGTCTCGGTTCTGCCACTTCTGTTTCAACTCGTCCCAGTTCTCTGGATACCGTGCTGGATCGTGCGCGTCAAAATGCTTCTTCATCTCAAGAAAGCCGTCGCGATCCTTCACGAACGAGTCAAGGAACGTGTCCATCGAAGGCCTTGTTCCGCGCACAGTTCCTGCCTTTAGTGACCTTCTAACTCGTCCCCAGCGGTCTCTTAGGACGACGTAACGGTCGGTTTCTTCGATTGTCGTTTCGAAGCCAGGGATCGGTCCCAAGTTCAGCCGGATGAAGTCTCTCTTGTCGAGCCCTGCAAGCTTCGGTTCGCCTCTGAACCAGTCGCCTGCTAGTTCGGACTCGGTGATGCCCTCGCGTAGCCATCTTTCGTACGTCTGCCCCCAGATCCCAAGCTCCCAATAAGGATATCTGTCAGCATCTCGGAACCTAACTGTCGCCAGAAACCTTTCCCTATCATTCACTACGAACCGCCACTGCAACTACTGAGGGACTATGGAGATAAGAGTTGCTTCCAGAAATGGACTCCCGCGGGTTCTCTTGGCCCTCTACCCCGAATACCCAACCCGAGGAGACTAGAACTTCAACATCCAAGGCGCATATAACTTGGCAAGAAGTAGAATCGCGAATGAGACAGCGGGCACAGTCACGTTGTCGTCGATCGGAGGAAACTCAAAGTGCTCAACCACTGAGGCAACTGCCCCCGCAAGCATTCCAGCCGCTCCGAGCACAGCCCCCACGAAGACCGAGAACAGAGCCATCGCCACGTTCCCCCACCAAGACTTCGTCCGCCTCTTGTAAAGAACATTCCTGACAACACCTGTCACTGAGTCCCCAAAGGACATAAAGAGCACGGGCAGTATGCCAATCCAGAAGTCTCCGCCAGAGACCAACCACCCCAACGTGATTACTGTGCCCCACATAATAGCGAAGGAGACTTCGTACATGTTGTCTTCAGTCTGAAACCAGAACATAATCCTTCCAATCTTGTGAGGCGTGTAAACGAACACAGCGAGCAACATAGCCATAATGAAGGGAAAGAAGGAGCTACTAAAGACGAAGGGAACAAAAGTCGCCACAACACCTCCCGCTAGCATGTGTATGAGCTTTCGATTGTAGTAGACCGCGACGTTGTGTTCGACCCCTCTGTTCTTCATCCAGTGGTAAAAGCTTCTCGTCAGAACCAATGCTACAAAAACCACCCAACAGAAAAGCACCACAGCCACAATGGACTCTTCGACTGTAATCATACCAGCTAAGCTATCGATGCTTGGCGATAAAAGAATTCTGCCAGAAGAGTGGATTGCTCCGGCCGCAGATGTCCAGAGCTTAGATAACGCCTTTTTCCTTGAGGAACTCCCGGATACAGAAGTTGATGAAGCCCGTTAGGCTTCTTACGCCGTTCTTAAGCTTCAGCTCGTCTTTGTTCTGCTCATAGTACTTTCTGGCAACCTCGTAGATTTCATCCGGGATTACGATTGGTCTCCATCCATCTGCCATTCTATCCCACAACCTTCATATTGAATTTCAGAAATAAAGTGCATGTCTGTTATTTAAGCCTTTCCATACCTATCTAAAACTTACTGCATACACAAGGAACGTTTCGATGTCACTTCTCGGAACCTTTAGCCCAGATTGGCTCCCCCAACACCTCCCATAGTAACGAAACATCGAGGGATCTGGCATCCACGTTCAACTTAGCCGAAACTGTTGTCTAGCCTAGACACCCATACCTCTGAATAAAAGCATCTGCGCCATTGCGTGTCGAGGCAACTGCTGCTACTACTCATGCGGTGCCGCCGCCAACAACGACAACTACATGTTGAGACCTAACGTTCAACCTGCAACAACCGCAACCCGTATCCTTTAACAACATTTAATACTAGGTTTTTGTCAACATCAAGTTAAGATGAAGAAAGAGAATCTGCCTCCAGGTCAACATGAGATCCCAGCCCTCTTACGGTGGAACATAGACCACCCTGGAATAGTCCGTGAAAACCCAAAGTTTGAACCGGAGAAGTGGAGGCTGACAGTCGACGGCGAAGTTGAGAACCCGGTTCAGTTGAGCTGGCAGGCCCTCCTCAGGCTGCCTGCATCTGAATCCGTGAGCGACTTCCACTGTGTGGAAGGATGGAGTGTTGGAAGCCTGAAGTGGTACGGCGTCAAGTTCAGCATTCTCGCCCAGACCGTAGAACCCGCCGAAGAGGCTAGGCATGTCTTCTTCAGATGTGCAGACGGGTACACAACATCTCTAGGCCTCGATGACCTTCTCAAGGACAACGTGCTGTTAGCGTACAAGCTCAACGGCGAATACCTTCAGACACCATATGGCGGTCCGCTAAGACTAGTTGTCCCAGACAAATATGCCTACAAGAGCGCCATGTGGATTGAGCGCATAACTTTCACGAAGGAGAAGGAGCTCGGATACTGGGAGAAGAGAGGATATAGCGACACAGCTGACGTCTGGAAGAATGAACGATTCAGCAGGAGCAGCCGATGTTGGAGAGGTCGCAAAGGGCCGACCAAGCAGTAGACAATGCAGTAGCAATCTCAGTCGTTGCGAGGAAACCGTAGCTGAACATAGACGACATGCAACTCGACGCTTGGCTCCGCGATTCTGCTTGGCTGTATCTCTTTGACCCACTTTCTAGTGGCGAACTTCCTGAAGCGGATTTCATAGAAGACCCTTCATGCCCATCTGAGGACCCATATAGCGGCTTGAACAGACATTGAAAATGTATTGAGCCCCATGCTCCTTGGCCTCTGGCTTCACTTGCCCTCGTGTTCATGCCGAGCGCCCATATTTCCTGAAGCCTTGTAGCTCAACGACTGAAGCGGAACCTGACAGAAGCGAATATTAGGAGCCCCGTGCTCTTAGCACCCTAAAGGATGAAAAGGAATGCTCACTGACGCCTATGGGAGACCTGTAGAGAGCGTCCGAATCTCAGTAACCCAGAGGTGCAACCTTCATTGCTTCTATTGCCATCGAGAGGGCGAGGTCTTTCCCAAAGGCATCGAAATGACATCCCAAGAGATACAGAAGATCGTAGGCGTCGCAGCGTCGTTCGGTATAGGGAAAGTGAAACTGACAGGGGGGGAACCACTGCTACGGATAGATATTCTGGAAATCGTTCACGGTATTAAAGACAGGCATGGCGTTGAAGAGGTTTCCATGACTACGAACGGCATCCTCCTCCAGCAGTATGCGGGAAGCTTGAAGAAGGCGGGCTTATCAAGGGTCAATATTAGCCTAGATACTCTGAACCCTGAAAAGTTCAGAAAGATTACGGGTTCGGCTGCATTGGAGTCAGTCGTCTCTGGCATCAGAGAGGCAGTGAAGGCAGACCTGACACCCTTGAAGGTTAACATGGTTCTTCTGAAAGGTATGAACGAGAAAGATATAGCGGATATGATTGCCTTCACTAAGGAGAACGGTTTGATCCTTCAGATCATAGAATACGAATCACCATTGGAGGATTACGTCTACGACAGGTATCATGCTGACCTGAGCGGGGTCGAGCGTTACCTTGAAGACTTGGCTGAGAAAGTGACAGTCCGACAGATGCATCACCGAAGGAAATATCTTCTACGCAACGGCGGCGAAGTAGAGATCGTGAAGCCAATGCACAACACAGAGTTCTGCCAGCACTGCAACAGGATACGTGTAACCTCTGATGGTAAACTCAAGCCGTGTCTTTTTAGAAACGACAACCTGGTAGACCTTCTCAATCCTATAAGAAATGGAGCGTCAGAAGAGACCCTGAGAAGGCTTTTCCGCGAAGCCGTAGACAGAAGGAAACCCTACTTCAAGTAGATGCTCAACCGCCACCCCTCCAGTTCAAGCTTTTTATAAGAGCTACTTGAAGCTCTTACTCGTCGAGGTGCAAACTGATGGCAAGAGGGGTCTGTTTTGGGATAGTCGGAACAGGCGTTGGCGCCGATTTTTGTGCCCGCGGGCTCTCGACGGTAGCCGACCCAAGAGTGGCAAAACTTGTGGCGGTCACGAGCCAAAGAGAGGAAAGAGCCAGAAACTTCGCGACCAAGTGGGGCCTGAAACACTGGTACACGGACTATGCAGAGATGTTGCAGAAGGCAGATATAGACGCGGTTGCGATCAGCGCTCCCCATTACCTACATTATCCAATGGCTATGGAAGGCATGAAAGCGGCCAAGCATGTGCTAGTGGACAAACCCATGGCGGTCAACCTCAAAGAAGCTGACGCGATGATTGAAGAGGCGGCCAGAAGAAACGTGAAGCTAGGCGTCATCCTTCAGTCGAGATTCGATCCCACTTTCAGCAGAGTCAAGAAAGCAGCCGATGAGGGAAGGATGGGACGCCTGATTCTTGGAGAAGCAGTCATAGAATGGTACAGAACCCAAGAGTACTATGCCAACAGTCCCTGGAGAGGATGCTGGGCTACGGAAGGCGGTGGAGCGTTAATAAACCAGTCAATCCACACCATTGACCTGCTTGTCTGGATAATGGGGCCGCCCAAAACCTTGTGGGCTCAGACCGACACCTTTGCCCACAAGATAGAGGTAGAAGATCTTGCAGTGGCCGCCATGCGATTCCAGAACGGGTCTTTAGGAGTCGTCCAAGGGAGCACAGCCGTCTATCCAGGGCTCCCAACTAGACTGGAGATTCACGGAACCAAAGGAACAGCCATAATCGAGGGAGAGATACTCAAACGATGGTCCGTTGCTGGTGAAAAGGAGGAAACCTCTGTCGAAGCAAAAGAAGGACTCAAATCTTGGGCTAGCCCCGAACTTGTGCCCGCAACAAATCACGCCTCACTCCTCAAAGATTTCGCCCACGCGGTTCTGGAGGACAGCGAACCATATGTAACGGGAGCTGAAGGTAGAAGATCCATAGAGCTAATAAGGGCCATCTACAAGTCCAGCAAGACTCTGAGTACAGTTGAGTTTCCACTAAAAGAGTGACCGGAATGAAGATTCTCATCATGACCGACCTCGAAGGGGCAACCGGCATAGCCGGCGACTGGGGCGACTTCAACCCCGGAGGCAGAGAACACGAACCAGCCAGAAGACTATTGACAGGAGATGTGAATGCCGCTATTGAAGGAGCCTTTGAGGGCGGAGCCACAGACATAGTAGTTCTGGATGGTCACGGGGCAGCTTTCAGCATTCTGATTGAGGGATTAGATTCAAGGGCCCAGCTGATACGAGGCAGAAGACTTCTGGAGCTCGAAGGACTAGGTGCATCCTTCAACTTGATGTTCGCTGTTGGAGCCCATTCTATGGCTGGAACGCCGGATGGAATCTTGACTCACACTCTGTCGCACACTGGCATTGATAACATATGGCTTAACGGGCAACCGGTCGGGGAGATAGGATTGTGGGCAGCCCTAGCTGGGCATCACGATGTACCGCTTGTGCTGGTGACTGGTGACGCAGCTGCGGTGCGGGAAGCCGAAGCACTCTTGGGGAAGATCGAAACAGTGGCTGTGAAAGAAGCCACGAGTAGGTTTGCTGCCAAGTGCCTTCATCCCAAGGTGACACAGAAGCTGATTCAAGAAGCCGCCAGACGAGCGACAATGAAGGCGGGAGAGTATATTCCCTTCAAACCTAAGATGCCTATCGAACTTAGAGTACAGTACCACGATAGCGACCGAGCCGAAGTGATATTAAAGAGGCCAAACGTGACTAGGATAGACGGCAGGACAATCTCTTGTTCGGCCAACCGTGTGTTAGACGCCTATTCTGCTCTGCTAGGGTGAACACTTCTTGAGACTGAGCCGTCTTCCGTTAGCGATCACTAGATGCTCCTGTCTTAGCTTTGAAACCAAGTCTACGTAATGATTCTAGCTGCGAAGAGAGAACGGTTTCCTTGTTTCGAAGCCACGAAGAGCCTACTATGAGGGTTCTTCTGACAAGGTCGATGGTAACGGCGCCTCGCTCTTGGCAGCTTCGGTATGGGTACTCTCAGTTGTGGTTTCTTGGCTCGGTCTAATAGATTCCACTGGCTCAAAAGCTAACGGTTCCTCTTCGATCTCTTCTTCCTCCACGGCCGCTAGCTCCTCGGCTTCTAACACCTTGGTGGGTGCTGATTCTAATGGCGCCTTGGCGGTCTCTGGGGCGGGCGGAGACAAAGAGGCCCTTAATTCACTCAACTCTTGCTTTGTGGCATCCAAGCCTAGAAGGATGGCGTTGCTCTGTTCTTCGTAGGTCTTGTCGTCCACATCTCCAGCAGCGTGATGAATCTCAAGGCTTGCCAAGAATAACTCCAAAGTGCTCACTTGCTCCTCAAGCTCCTGGGCTCTCACAGCCATCTTGCTCATGAGCGTCTTGAGGTGACCCTCCAAGCCGGTCATCGCTTCCTTAAGCTCCGTTTCCAGTTGGTCGTAGGTGGGCTTAGATATCTTGCCAACCGAAGACAAGGCGTCCAAAGCCTGCTTCTTCTTTCTTGACAGTTCCAGCTCCTTTGTAACTAGTCCTAAAGAGTATTTCAACAAACTCAAGATAGACACCTTCCTCTATCTTCGAGACGCAGTGAAGATAACTCTTGTCATCACGTGCATATATATCATTGTATTTGCGTCGCTTTGCTCTTTGTATCACTTCTGCCGCATGATCTTCCTCCAATAGCTTAAGGCCATCATGTCCACCTCGCTTGTGTCTTGGATTGGAAATCCATACGGAACGGAAAAATTTATATACGTTCATACGTAGATTGAATTATGGGGACAGATATGATGCAGACCATACGCGGCGAGAGAAACCGCCTCCTTTGGCACATCCGTAGAAGAATCATAAAGAACTTCATGGATATTCTGATACTCTCGGAGCTGAGGAGAGCTCCCATGAGCAGCTATGACGTGATTACTTCGATATACAGCAGGTTCGACTTCCTACCAACCTCAGGCTCTGTCTATTCACTACTTTACGCGCTTGAGAGAGACGGATTGATCAAAGGAGGATGGAACGGCAGGAAAAGGACCTATGCAATTACTTCAAAAGGCGAAGAAATCGTGGAAACAGCGCTAACATTATCGGTCAGGATTGAGGGGTTAATGACGAATATATTCGCAGACACTCTTTTGTGATCCTCCAACCAAGGAAGTTGGTGCATTCATTTCTGCATTAACTATATAAACATCTTACCGGCATTTATCAAGAGTGCCAAGAGGTGCACGTTACAATGGGAGAAGAAGTCCCCGCTGTCAAAGTTGTGGATGTTCACAAGGTCTATCACCTGAAAGGCGAAGAGGTCCATGCTCTGCGCGGCATCAACCTAGAGATTCCACACGGTGAATACCTTTCTGTCATGGGGCCTTCGGGGTCGGGAAAGACCACCCTCTTCAATATGATCGGGGGAATTGACAGGCCCACAAAGGGTGACATCTTCATCGACGGAGTCGACCTCTCAAAAATGCCATCTAAGGCTATGGCTTGGCTGAGATGCCAGAAAATAGGCTACATTTTCCAGACCTTCAATCTTATACCAGTATTGTCAGCGAAGGAAAACGTCGCTCTGCCAATGACTTTCCTTGGGGTACGTAGGGACGAACGAGAGAAGAAGGCTACAGAGCTTCTGAACGTTGTTGGCTTGGGTGACCGCGTTGACCACCGACCCACCGAGCTTAGCGGAGGACAACAACAGCGGGTGGCCATCGCTAGATCTTTGGCGAATGACCCTGCGATAATCCTCGCCGACGAGCCCACGGGAAACTTGGACCTTAACACTGGGTTCGCTATTGTTCAGCTCCTGTACCGTTTGAAGGCTGAGAGAGGAACAACGGTCATATGTGCGACTCATGATCTGAAGATGATTGACATCAGTGATAGAGTTGTGTTCTTGAGAGACGGAACCGTCGAGAATATTGAACAAAGACGTGGGCTTGTCCTAACAGCGGCAGAGTTTGAAGGAAGAAGAAGGTGAACATGATGCCCGAATCAGCCCAGAATATTCAGTGTCCTTGCGGAAGGATGATTGAAAACCCAGAAGAGTACAAGGTATTGTACCTGAAGCACGAACTAAGGGAGATCGACATCCTCTGCCCAAACGACTCCTGCTACCTCAGGGAACTGGGATACATAAGATTCGACTTGGCAGAAGGCAAGGCCAAATTTAAGGAAGCCTCATTCTATCCTCCCTACGTAACTTGGAATGCTGGGCGCCTCGGATTTGAAAGCGCTGAGAAAACCTTGAAATCCCACTTGAAGAGCATCGCGAAACAAGTCGACTGGGAAAGACTGAGCAAAGAGAAATAAGTGCAGCTAGGCTCCACTGATACATATCCATAGCGCTGCTTGTGCTCTTCCTTCGCCAGAAAGCTATATATAGGCTAGTTCTTTCGAATCTACGAACAGAGATACTCATGAGATGGTGACGTCTATTGTGGACGTTGTGGCGTGCAGTGACCGGTGAATGGTGCATTTCAGACGCATATGGCACAACCGTGACGCTCGGTGGAAAAGAGGAGATTAAGGCCCTGATAGAAGAACTTCAGAAGATTCTTGAGGAGAATATCGAGTAAGGAGCTTTCTCCCAGCCGAGGCATAGATTCGGTCAATAATCAACCCGCGGGCACGACCTCTCGTCTGGATGTGGCAGACGTTTCTGTGGAAGAGATATCAAGCTCGCCAGTTGTTGTCACGGTGCTAAGAACCCAGCAACCTTACTACGCGTCTCCATGCCAGAGTGAAGGTTTTCAGAAGGTGCACTGGCAATCTTTCAGCCTTGTTAGGATACCTCGATTGACTCCATGGCTTTTGAGAAGTATTGCAGAACGTTCTTCCCTTTGTCAGATATTTCATAGAACTTGTGGTTGCCTTCGCTCCTCACAACTATTAAGCCTTGTGTTTCTAAAGAAACAAGAACATCCATCAGAGGCTTCCAAGAGAGATTAGTTCTATACATTATCCTCGTAGGTTTGCACGTGCCCTTTCTGATAGTCTTCAAGACGTCAAGATAAATCTCTAACTTGGATCGCTTGGATGTCATCTTCGCTTCCTCTTACTCAAGAGAAAGAGTTTGAACATATTAAAAGATAATGAAAGGGCAATCTGAACGAAAGGTCTGACCGAGGGGTATGTGTTTCAAGGCTCAGAGGATCGTACAAAGTACTTCTCAAACAAAGCCTCCACGCGTAAACCCCTTAAGAGCAGCTTGCTTCTTGCAGTTGCCTTGGAAACTCTCTCCGGTGGGTCTCAGCCTTTTGGACCTGTGAGGCTGAAGGATGGAACCTGTAGAAGGATGCTGGACTATAGAAGTGTTGCAACCCAGCTGATATCTAACTCCTGAAGCTTCGCCTTAGTTGGAACGCCGTTCTGGTTCCACCCCATCATCCCATAGTATATGCTTCGCGCTCTCCTCAGTTTTTGAGGGTTTACTGAGGTTTTGGAAAGGGGGCCTGAAGCTGTCGGACCAAAGAATCTTGCGGGCAGCCAATCAAGTTCCTTTCTGAAGCCCTCTCTCACGTTGAAGACCCTTGCCATCGTGGTCACTCTCTCGCCGATCTTCATTAGCTCCCAAGCCGTTGTGTTCCAGCCCGTCACTGCCTTGGCAATGTCGGTTTTTTGGTACAGGTTCCACGGTAGGAAGTCGCACAGCAATAGGCAGTTGTCAAGAACCCGGACATCAATGTGGTAGATTAGAGCCCTCACCTTCCTTGGGCCAAGGTCCTCCAGCGGAATTGGTTCTAGTATTCCTAGGGCCGAGGCCGATTCCAGCGACGGACCTGCTGAAGCCAGTCCCATGTCATGCAGGTTATGCATGTGATCAGCTCCCGTCGGGGATACGGCGTAGCCCAGTCCCAGTGCACGCTTCAATCGAGGCTCATGCATTGGCAGTTCCTGTCCCTTAACTTGAAGAGCGTATTCCTCAGAGCCTTTCCCGATTATCTCTGCAGCTCTCTTGACCCCTTCAGCCAAGACATCGCCCAGACCCTTACGTTGGGCAATCATCTCTACCATTTTCACGATGGCCTCGGAGTTACCGAATCGGAGATCGAGGCCCCCCGTATCCCTCTTCGTCAAGATTCCATTCTCGTAACATTCCATGGCAAAGGCCACTGCAGCTCCTGCGGATATCGTATCTAAAGACTGTCTGTTGCAGAGCTCGTTGGCTTTGGCTACCGCGTTAAGGTCGTCCACGCCGCAGTCAGTCCCAAAGGCTGCCAGGGTCTCATATTCCGGTCCGCCGTATGCTGGGTCTACGTTCCATGGTTCGCCAATTCGGACGATCTTCTTGCACCGTACCGGACAGGCGTAGCAACCCTCCATACCGATCCTGATGGCGTTCTTTATGGTTCTTGCGTCTAGGGCGTCGGGGTTCGGAAAGGCACCGTCCCTGAAGTTGCGGGTTGGGAGGTTGCCCGATGCAACGCCGCTGTCCAACCCCGAGCCCGTGCCGTAGTTGTGAGCCCAACCTATAACGTCATCTAGGTTTTCAACCATCCATTTGGTTAGCTGTATCAGCTTCTCAAGGTCGGCTACTTCCAGTCTTTTGTGTCCTCTAACGGCTATGGCTTTGAGGTTTTTTGAGCCCATTACGGCGCCCATGCCAGTCCTTCCTGCGGCGTCCTTGAGATCGACCATAACGCAAGCATATCGAACTTGCTTCTCGCCTCCGGGACCTATCTGGGCCACTCTGATGAGTTTGTCACCCAGTTCACTTCGGATTGTCTCCTCAGCTTTTCCCGTCTCCATCCCCCACAGGTGATTTGCGTCTCTGATCTCAGCTTCTTCGTCGTGAACCCAGAGATATGCTGGTTTGTCAGCCTTGCCCTCAATGATTATGGCGTCAAACCCAGCGTGCTTCAGTTCAGCTCCCCAGTGACCCCCTACCTCAGCTTCTCCAAAGCCCCCTGTCAGTGGTGACTTGGCTCCGACGCTGTTTCTTCCGTTGCCAGGAATGGGGGTTCCGGTGACTGGACCAGCGGCAAAGACCATCTTGTTCTCAGGACCAAGGGCGTCTATGCCAGGCTTGAGCTCCTTGAGTAGGAAGTAGGCAACGAATCCCTCCCCGCCCACGTACCTGCGGTAGAACACATCATCGTACGCTTCGGTGGAGACGTGCCCCCTAGAGAGATTGACCCTAAGGACCCTGCCATTGTACCCGTTTGGCAAGGAATTCACCTTGACCGGTCTGCGGTAACCTAATAGGAACCTCAAGGAAATTAATAAGCTTCATCAAGAGCTTTCACTACTCTTATGTCTGCAGCTTCTTTTGCTTACGGGAAAAGGATCTTACATATAGCGTTCAAGACCTAACCATTAGATGTCGCTTCTCATTATGCTAAGTAGGGAGCACAATACTCAAATGTTGTGCCTTTGCTAGTGAACCGCTGAGCAACGTTGGCCAGTAGAACCCTGAAGCAAGAAGAAGTCGCGGCTGTTCTGGCCGTCCATTACGCTTGTGGAGGAGACGTTCTCGAGCACCAGCCTATAGAACACATAAGAAGTGAATTCACGAGAGGCCCAAGACCCGAAGCCAAGAGGATCGTGGAAAGAACCGCACGGCATCTGGAGCAGTACATCCTGAAACACAAGAACAAACTGAGTCCTGCTCAACAACAATCAATGGCATAGGACTGCCAGAGGAATTGGGCATCATCTCCAGGAGGCGATGAATCCTCGTTAGCGTGTCAGTGTGAGTGAGCAGCAAGATCACCAAGCCAAAGTCTGGTCCTACGCTAGTCGAAGGTTAGCCCGTAGACAACGTCAACTGCATTCATCGCTCCTACTTTCCTTTCTGGATAACTAAGGCGGCTATCTCCTCTGAGGGGATCATTACTTTGGCTTCAGCGTGTCCAATCCTGCAGGTTAGTTCTTTTGAGCCTTCCAAGGTGTGCATAGTTATTTCGGCGATCTTTGGGCTGTCATATCTGTCCAGATCGATTGCCAGCTCGAAAGGCTCTTTTTCGGCCCGGTTATCCAGAATTGTGATGGTTAAGCACTCCTTGTGACTGAAAACCTTTGCCTCAACGCCTTCTGGAAGCTTATGGATCCCAATGTCGTCCATGAATGTTGAGTTGTAAAGGTGCTTTCTGACTTTCTTTCTGAGAGCGATCACTTTCTTAACGTATTCTGTGAAGGGCTCCCCCCTCTTCAGAGGTAGGCAGAGGTCGAACCTGTATCCCAAGAGGAACACCCTATTGACAACATCCTCGTTTCTCCAGACTCTTCCACATATCTTTGGGTAATATGAAGCCATGGTCTGCTGGTTCCATCCGTTCGCAAATCCATCTATGATTATGTAGTATGGAAAAGTGTAGGAGAAAACTTCGGGGCAAGGGTATCCTGTCTGTCCGGCCACGCTTGTCAGAAGGTGCACATGCCCGTGTTGACCAGCCGCGTCCCCATTCCCTTCGAAGACCAGTGCGAAGGTCGGTTCAGCTTTCCGTCCTTCTTCAACGATTCTTCTCATGGTCTCCGTTCTGCCCTGAACGCAAGCGCCATGATGGCGGTGCCCGTGATTGAGGTCGAAGCAGTATTCAACGGGCGGTGACGAGACTTGATCGATGTACATGACATTTGCACCGTACTCTCTGACGTACCTGTCGATCGACCAATGCATGATGTACTTGCGCCATCCTTCACATGCGGTACACATTATTCTGTGCCCATCCGACCACTCATCGTGCCTTATGTACTGCCTCACATGAGAGCCGTCGAAATGCATGGCCGCGTAGTTCTTGAATTCATCCATCCAGTCTGGAATCTGCACATCAGCCGGGATCATTCCCTGATATTTCTTCGGAAGCTCCGGTAGCCGCGGGTCGAAGGCCTGTATATTCACGTAGAAGCCTACGTGACCGTTTCGCTTCTTGACTTCAGCTATCGCTGCCTTGAGTTCGTCAACGGTTCCCAGATACGGGTCTGGGTAATAGAACCTGTAGCACCCATTCAAGACCATTTGCCCCCAAACCTCAATCCAGTTAAGTCCCACGTACTCGGCTTCACCATAGAGCGATGGAATATCCTTGAACATGTAGACGTTGTCGCTGTCGTGGTATTGTCTGGGTCCCAAGCCTACACCATACCACCCGTCTGCATCCTTCACCCATTTAGGAACATCCGGCTTCCTCATCCACGCCTTTGCCCACGCTCTGTAGGCGTCGGCAGCCCAATGCCAGTCTCCTTCATGTACGCCGATGACGTAGGGATCGGATATCCAAGAGTCCCCAGGCGGAATGTAGGCGTACTTACGGAAGCCGAGTCTCATCGTCTTCTCCTCGGTATCTGGTTCGGACTCGAGCTCGGTCATCAACAACGTCTTATCATAGCTTGCAAAGTATAGCCCACTGTTGTTGCCGACACTGTAGAGGTCCATCCACATCATCGAAGCCATTCCTTCATAGCATAGGTTTACGGGGAATGTGCCTGCACTTCCTATTGGATCAGGAATTTTCTCCCCAAACCTGTTTGGTCTGACAAGAACCGCTTTCTCTGGGGCTTCGCCAAGTACGATCCCTGCAAGCTGCGGAAAGCCGACTCCCACAACCTGTCCCCAACGCAGGTCCTTGTGGTGATTGGCGACTGTGATGCGCCAAGATACGAAAGGACTGTCGTTCTTCACTGTGACTGTGTATGTCACGTTGATGCTTCCTAGGAACCTATGCCGGATGATGATGGACTTCCCTTGAGTTGCACTTCTCAGGCTATAAGACCGAAAAGTCTTCTTGCTGGGGAAGTGGATTTTGACTGGCTCGGAATCGTTCGCGAAATGTGGGCCGTGGGGGTGAAGCTTGTCCGAGAGAAGAGT
>Ga0315308_1000327_pt1 | contig 26344 bp, 23 predicted proteins | sample TDP3_MG_FD_203078 | JGI IMG/M metagenome (GOLD analysis project Ga0315308, IMG submission 203078) | Freshwater sediment microbial communities from Lake Towuti, South Sulawesi, Indonesia - TDP3 | ecosystem: Environmental > Aquatic > Freshwater > Lake > Sediment | place: Indonesia: South Sulawesi... | reverse complement strand
TCATGCTAGCGTCCCCTCCAGTCCGGTGGCCAGGGATGGGCAAAGTCATTGATGAGCGGGCCGCCCACCACGATCTCCGGTTGGTCGTCCAGATACTGCCACTTGCGCGGGTCGTCCAGGTCGCGCTCAAAAGCCCGGCTGAAGGGGCCGACGAGGGCCAGGTTGTCCCAATCGGCCTCGATCAGGAGCACCGGGTTGTACTTGCGTACATGGCGCAGGTCGCGGATCTCCAGGTGAATGTGCGGCCGGCCGTAGCAAGTCTCGGCCGGGTCGCCGCTGAGGCCTACAACCTCACCGGCCTTGACTCGCTGGCCGACCTCCAAGTCGGGCCGCTCCAACAGGTGGCCGTAGAACGAGGCATAGTCCAGGTCGGGATGGTCAATCATCAGGTTGTGAGGCCCGGAGCCAAAGCTCATGTTGTCCATGGCAAAGACGACGCCACCGCCAATAGCCACGACCTCAGTGCCGCAGGGAGCGCTGAAATCCACACCAAAGTGAATGCCCTGGCCAGCGTGGTAAGTAGTGTTGCGCTGGCGATAGGCACCGGTGGTGTTGCCATACGGTTGGGCCAGGAGCCAGGTGTCCGGCCCCGGCGGCTCCTTGAAGGGCAGGATGAAGGGCTTCTGTGTCTCCGATTGGGCCATGGCCTGCGGGAGATAGGCAGCCGTGCCCATCAGCAGGATCAACCCTATGAACAGTGTCAGCCTGCTCAGCCATCGAGATCTAGTCGGTATCATGTGAGTCATTCGCTTGTTTGCTCCTGTGGAAACTGGCGACGTTGCGTTTCTTTCACGTTCCCCATATCCGGAACATCCCTGGTCTGTCTGGTGGTCGCCCTGCAAACCCATATTTCTCATAAAATCTGGAAACTCCCTTTGCTGCCATTAAGCCAATGAAGGCATTGAGGAAGAGTAAATGTCAACGACGTCGCGCAACATGGCCGATGCCGTGGGCAATGGGGTCTCTTCGACGATGGCGGCTGAAATGACGCCGCTGATGTCGGTGTGATAGACGATGCCCATTTGCTTGGGACCGAGCTGGGCCAATGGGTGGTCGGCGTCCAGCCAGGTGGGGCGCACGCTGAGGCGATAGCGCTCGCCGTCCCGCTCGGCGGTTGCCACGAGTTTCACCCGCTTTCCCTCGGCGGCGGCCTGTCGCAGCGTCTCGGCGGTGATGTGGGTGATCCCCTCGACGGCCACGTCGGCCAGGGTTGCCGGGTAGGCCAGCACGCTGTGAGCCAGGATGACCAGCTTGTTGGCGGCGTCCCATCCCTCCACGTCCAGACTGGGATCGGCCTCGGCGTGACCCGCGGCCTGGGCGTGGGCCAGGGCTTCGTCGTAGCTCAGACCGTCTTGGGCCATGCGGGTCAGGATGTAGTTGGTGGTGAGGTTGAGGATGCCTTCCAGCCGGTGAATCTCGGCTGCGGCCAAGTCGCGCTGGCCCAGGTTGACAGCCGGGAGGCCGCCAGCCACGGTAGCATCGAAGCGAAGTTGCGCGCTGTGGTCCTTAGCCAGGGCCAGCAGACGGCGAAAGGCCAGCACCAGCGGCGCTTTGTTGGCGGTGACGACATGCATCCCTCTCGATAGCGCTGCCACGATACAGCTCAACCCCGGCTGGCCGTCCTCCAGGTTGGCGGGGGAGGCTTCCAGCAACAGGTCGGCTTCTATCGTCTGCACCATCTCCAAGGCGGAGACCCTCGGCCGACCCCAACGCGGATAGGCGGCCACGCCCTGGCCTTCGGCCTTGAGCCGCATGACCTGTTGCGGGTCGAGGCCGGTAGAGCAAGTGGCTATGCCGGACGTGTCGGCCACGCCGGTCAATATTAACTCCAATCCCAGGCGGTCGCGGAGGGTGTCTCGCTTGCGGACGAGCAATTCCAGGAACCGTCGGCCCACGTTGCCCACGCCGATCAACAGAGAACGCACCTTTTGTGTAGCTATCGTCGTCATCAAAGCCCCTCCAATAATTCGATCACATACCCTGGGTATCGCACTACGGCGTCGCAACCTTGCGCAAGTACCGGGATACGCTCCGGAGCCTTGCTCTCTAAATACCACGTTACCAGCACCGGGCTCATGCCCATCTCTCGAGCTCCAACGTGTTCATTTCTAGCTCCGTCTCCTGCGTAGATGCACCGCGTGGCACCAACGCCAAGGCGTTGAGTGGTGAGCCGGTAGAATGCGAGCTCTGGCTTCGCCATCCCCTCGTAGCAGGAGAATAACGCTACATCAAATAGCGAAGCCAAAGGCGACTCCTGCCATGAGGCTATTTCGTCAAAGTCCGTGTCGCTCATCAGTCCGAGTTTGGCCACCCTAGTCCGGAGCCTTTGGAGCCCGTTCAATACTTGAGCTATAACATTCACCAGGGCATGCCGAAACCTGTGACGCCGGGTAGCGCATACTCTTTCGCACAGTTCCGGCAGCGGCTCAAGACCCAAATCGCGGATAACGTCCGACACGATCTCTGCCAACGAGCCACACTGCCCCTTGAGCCATCGTTCCTCATGTCGTCTCCAAACGGCGAACCACTCGTCTTCCGGAACTCCAACGACCTCATAAGGCTGTGGTCCAGGATCGCCGGATGCGGTCATTGAGACCAGGGTGTGAAAGAGGTCAAAGATGACAATATCGTACTTCATCTGCTACTCAACATGACGAATGGCGTGAAACGTGAAACGTGATCGGCATATACACACAATGCTGCTCAACCTTTGACAGTTCGTACTACGAGCATGATAGCCACCACTGCCAAAAAGAGCCAGATGGCGATGATGACACCAGCGGCTGTCCAGTTTATCGGTTTGCCCTGACTTATGGTTGCCTGAGCCTTTTCCCGGCACTCAGCCAAAACGGTCTGGGGAATCATCTTCAGTGCAAGAGCAACACCCAGAGGAACCAGGACGAGGTCATCCAGATACCCTAAGACAGGAATGGGGTCTGGAATCAGGTCTATAGGGCTGAAGGTATATCCAACTACGCAAGCGGCGAACATCCTGGCGTACCAAGGAGTTCTTGGATCCTTGTAAGCCAGGTAAATGGCGTAGGTCTCCACCTTGAGTTGTCTGGCTCGTTGTTTCCATGCCTCAATGGCTTTCATCTTCCCTCTGATCTTTTGTAGTTTTGTACTGCACTACAATGCCGGCTATCCCGAGGAGAACCCAACCCAGGAGCATGATGTATCCTGGCACGCCCATAGATCGCAAGATCCTGGGATTGGGATATTGAAGAAGCGACCGAATAGGACCAAGATCACCCCCTAAGAAATGAAAGGTTCCAGACACAATACCCCAGGACCCGCTCAGAGCAGTGGATATGATAATCATCAACTTTTGAAGCAAGATAGCAACGATGCCGCCAATAACGGCTAAGACCAATATAATGACAGTTTCTACAGTGCTTCCACCCCCACCGGTTAACAGAACTCCCAACAGGCTTCCAAGCCAGGCGCCCAAAAGAAATATACCGACAAAATAGAGGACTACCATCAGGACAGCACCTATAATACCTCCCACCAGACCCGCTAAGATTACTACCACTTGTTCTCTGCCAAAGATGTCAAATGCAATCGCTACAGCCATTGAGGCGCCCAAAATAAAGCCCAAAATGCCGAGAAGTATTCTGAAAATGCGGTATCCAAAGAAGCAATAGACCACACCCAGGCCAATTGAAGCTAATGCAATGAGATGAAGCGCTCCTTTGCTAAATTCCATGGTTTTTCCTCCGTGTACCAACTTAATGTAACAGCAACGTGTGAGGCGGCTCTTGGCCCTGAGAGGACAAGATTAGGTTCAGAGCCAAAATAATAGCGATGGCTCGTCGCGCTACGTCTAGCATCGCTGAGTCGGCCTGGAACCAAAATTTCTTTTCCTCCGAGTCCGGCTTTCCACCCTCTCGCGTGACGTGAACGAACTGAGGAAACATCATGCCAAAGTTTCCGAATTCGTCCGAGTACCAGCCGACGTCCCACCCCTGCGGGGTCTCTCTAGCGAACAGTTGCTCCGATAGAAAAGGTTTTGCGGCACATGGGGACAGGGGAACCAGTCTGCCTACCGCCCCAGCAAGATCAAAATACCGGCTGCAATAGCGAGCAGGGCCAATATGATATCGCTGGCGGGAATATTGACACCGAGCAACGGCAACAGGCCCGTCGCAATAAGCCAGACGCCCAACAAGAGCACCCCCAGCCTACTGGTCGGTTTCACCGGTCTCAGCAAGATCAAAACACCGGCCGCAATAGCGAGCAGGGCCAATATGATATCGCTGGCGGGGATGCTGATCTTGAGCAACGGCAACAGGCCCTCCAAGATAAGCCAGATACCCAGCAAGAACATTCCTAGATTCTTTGTCAATTTCATCGGTGTGCTCCTTTCTTTGCAACACTACGAAATCTATGAATCAAAAACGGCCCTAGCAAAAGATCGCTCACCCTCCATCATGCTACCGACAGATCAACATGGGCTGCCGACTCGTGCGCAGCACCTGGTCCACCGCGCTACCCAGCACGACTTCCAACACCGGGCTGAACCCATAGCCTCCCATGATGATCAGATCACTCTCATGCTCTTCGGCTGTCTTCAGGATCGCCTCGGCGACTGATCCGCTCTCTTTCACGAAAGTGGCCTGCACACTGTGCGTTTCCAGGTACCCTTGAGCGCGCGCCAGCGTTTCCGACGTAGTACGACCGGTTTCTATCACGGTCAAAACAACCAAAGTGATACCCCACCTGCACGACAGATAAGTGGCAACGAAGAGCGCCTCGTCGGCCTTGGGGCTGCCGTCGTAGGCCAACAACACACGATCCAGGTGTGAAGCCGTAGGCACCGCCAGCACTGGCCTGGCGCAGCGCCGGATCAAGGTTCGAAATCCCGAACTCAGCCTGGCGATCGGTTGGGGCGCAGGAGGGTGAGCGAGATTCACAACGACCAGATCAGTCCACCGGGCCCGTTCACATATCTTACGCGCCATCCCTCCAACTTCGACGGCCAGCTCTCCCAGAACGCCCGCTGCCTGGCAGCGCCGATTGAACTCGGCCTGCACAGCCTGGGCCTCCCTACCGTCCCTTTGGGCCTCTGAGGGCACAATGTGGAGCCCATACAGCCGCGCTTCCTCACGCCGTGCCACCTCCAGCGCTTGCTCCAGCGCGTACCAGCCCATCTCTTCGCCGCTGACGGGCACCAGAATATCGGCAAACAGGCGATCATACTCGCAAGCCTCTAACTCTTCTTCCCGCCATTGTCCCGGGGGTGGGCCAGCCTTGAGCCCATTGGGCGTCACGGCATCCAGTATCTTCTCGCCCACGCGAGCAACGATGCGCTGCGGCCTGGGGCTAAACTGGGCGACCAGGTCGGCGGCTGCCGCTTCGGGTCCAATCTCCCACCCCAACGCCTGCTCCAGTGCAACGTGGTGCTCCGAAACCCATAGATAGAGATCGGCCTCCGTCCGCCCAGGGAAATCTCGCAATATGCCTCGCTCTCGAATAGCCTGCACCACAGGCAGGTAGACCTCATCGTACCAATGGCCGACCGCCTCCTCGTATGGAATCTCCCGCTCCTGTTCCAGGCCCATGAAGTAGCGATGAACTTCAATGTGCTCCGCGAGCGCCCGGTACTGCCCAGAGACGGTCACGCTCAGATCGGCCTCCGGGCGAAGCTCATTCAGGCGGGTACGCTCCAAAAAGTCAGCATACTCGGCTTTCAAAATCAGATCATCGGGCTGGATGTCGGGCCGAAGAGGTACTTTGGTATGAACCTCAATTACATAGGCCTGGATGTGAGTCGCGCCAAGCTCCCGGGCAACGGACACGCGGTGATTGCCATCCAGCACAAAATAAACTTCACCTATCTGGTAGACCTCAATGGGTGGCAACCCGACCAAACCGGTAGCCGCTACCTGGATCCTGGCCCACCGTTGCTGGTCGCTATCTCGCCGGGGCAAGAAGCTGCGGGTAAAGTCAGTGTAGCGTCCCACGCTCCCGACGATGGCATCCAGCGGGATCTCCTTTAATTTCCGCGCTGTGGTGCCCCTGGCCTTTAGCTTCTGGCGCACGTCCTCATAGGAGAGGAGGTCAGCCGACTTGCCAGTGAGACGGGCCATGATGTCCTCTAGCGCAGCCTTGTGGCGCGCGCGCTGAAAGTCACGCACCGCTGCCAAAAAGCTCGGGGGACTCTGATCCATCATAACGATACTTTCCGCTTATTCTTCGTTGCTTGTTGTCGCATCAGTCGTACTCTTATCCTCTCAGACTCAGAAGCGCAAGCAAGCCAAGCCCGGTGATGATGAAGCCTGAAATTCTATTGACCCACCGCAACCCGTGAGAGTCAAACTTATACCGAAACACGCCGACAACCCCACTCAGCGTAAGCCACCATAAGGCTGAACCGATAAAAACCCCCAAGACCAATACTCCCGCAGAGACATAGTTCCCACTTGCGCCTGCCATCCCCAATCCCGCAAATATCGCCGCAAAAGAGAGAATGGTCATTGGATTGGTGAGCGTCAGGAAAAACGTTGAGGCATAAGCACCAATGAGGCCATTTCCTTCAGCCGAGGCCGCTTGCTCGACAGGTCTGGCCAGGAAGGTCTTGAGGCCCAGATAGCAGAGAAACCCACCGCCGACAAGGCGAAGCCATACCTGTTGACTGATCAAGATGCTTGAAATGAACGTCAGTCCGAATCCGGCAATGCCGCCATAGATAGCATCGGCCGTGGCCGCCCCCAGCCCAGAGACGAGGCCAGATACGCGCCCTTCAGCCAATGTGCGGCGTATGCACAACACCCCGACTGGCCCGACAGGGGCAGCAATTGAGAAGCCGATGATGAGCCCTCTGAGCAAGAAACGGATATCCATATCTCTCCTTGAAAGGATGGCGACCCTGGCTACTTTGGTGGGGCGAACAAGGCGGCAAGTTGCTCCGCCCCCAAGGAGTCTGTCATAGCCAATACCTCATCCCCGACTTCCAAGGCCGTCGTCCCGCGTGGCATCACCATCTTACCCTGGCGGATGATGGCGGCGATCACGCATCGCACCGGCGAGATACGACGGCTGAGCGGATGTGGGGTGCTTGCTTGTCAGAGACCATTGTCTGCTCCGTGCGTCGCCTGACGTTCCCACAACCCTATTTCTCGCGATCACCGGAAAGGCCGTTTATGCGTTCGTATTCCTTCTCGATCAGCTTGATCCGCCGCTTGATCCAGGAGATGGCCGCCGGTTCGTAGCGGCGCACCAGCAGCACGGAGCAGGCGATCTGCTCGGTGATCTGGTCATCCATGGTGCCAAAGAGCCGGGTGCGGACACTCCATTCCTCGGAAGCGCCGACGACGACCAGGTCATACGGCTGGCGCGCGGTCTCTTCCAGGATGCCGTCGGCCACGTCTTCGGCCTGCGCCAGCCGCGTGGTGAAGCGCGAGGGGACACTGCCCAACTCGTCCTCGATGATCTCGCGCAGGAACGCCATGCGGTCCTCCAGCTCCTCGAACTCACACTCCTCACACAGGCAGTGCAGGGCCGTGATGTGCGCCCCTTCGCGTGCGGCGATCTCGTAGGCCAAGCGGATCGCCAGACGGGAATGGACTCCACCACCCACCGGCACCAGGATGCGCCGCACACCCTTCAAGCCCCGGTCGAGCAACACCGCAAAGTTGGCCCGCACTGCCATGAGCACCTCGTTCACCACGTTGTGGGCCAGCGCTTCGCCGACCAGTGGGCCGGGCCAGCCCATCAGCACCAGCTTGACGGCGCCGGAGACCTCGTCCAACACCCCTTCGGCGACGGTGGGGGCAGCGCGCAGTTTGGTGTAGAGCGGCACGTTGCGCTTCTGCGCTTCGTCGGCGATGTGGTTGAGCAGGGCCTGTCGCTGCGTCTCCAAACGGGCGAGCATGCGCTCCTGCATCTCCTGCGGAACGTCGGGAGAGATGGGCACGACGGTGAGCACGCAGACGCTCGTGTCTTCGCCGGCCCGCGCCAGGATGGTCGCCAGGTGCACCAGGCTCTCGGCGGTGCGCGGGTTGGCCACCGGCACCAGGATGCGGTCGCGCGCCTTCTCCAGATTACGCGCGCGGGAGGCCAGCAGTTTCCCGACCGGCCGGCGGGTGTAGTAGTAGACACTGCACACGGCGAGCACCCCCACCCCGAAGAGCAGCGCCTTCCACTCGGTGAAGGCGATGATGAGGAAGCCGGTCGCCGCGGCCATGTAGGCGGTGAGCGGGAAGAGCGGGACCTTGAACGGGCGCTTCAGGTCGGGGTAGCGCTGGCGCAAGCGGATCATCGCCAAACTCGCCCAGAACAGCACGAACAGGTAGCCAGCGCTGGAGATGTAACTCAAAAAGTCCACCAGGCCGACGGCAGCGACGAAACAACTGATCGCGCCGATCGCCAGAATCGAGACGTAGGGGGTGTGAAAGCGCCCCAGGCGCGATAGCGCGCGCGGCCAGGTGCCGTCGCGGCTCAGGGTGAACCCTTCGCGCGTCGCGCTGAGCATCGAGGTGTTGATGCTGGTCAGCGTGGCGATGATGCCGGCGATCGCCATCATCGGCGCGCCCCAGCCGGGCAAGAAACGCCGCACAGCCTGGGTCAGCGCGGTCTCAGGCGAGCGAGCCAACTCTGGCCAAGATACCACGCCCAGCGTCACCAGCACGGTGGAGACGTTGAGGATCAGCACCAGCGTCAGGCTGAGCAGGATGCCCAACGGGATGGTGCGGCTAGGGTTCTGCACCTCCTCGGCGTCGTCGGCGATCACCTCGAAGCCGACGTAGGCCACGTAAATCAGGGCGATGGTGCGCAGAATTTTGGAGAGGTTGGTCACGGCGTCCGGGTGAATAAAAAAGGAGCCACCGGCCAGAAACGTCTCCACACGAAAGCCAGCGGGGCGCAGAAAGCCCAGGACGATGTAGACGGCGAAGAGCAGCAGCAGTGCGACGCCCAGGAGGATCTGGGTATTGCCTACCTTCGTGACGCCCAGGACGTTGAGCGCGGTAAAGACGGCGATCACGGCGATGGCGGTAAAGACGACCGGCAGGCCGGGGAAGAACACTTGCAGCGAGTAGGCAAAGCCCATCGCTGAGAGCGCGGCGTAAAAGGTGCTGGAGAGGCAGTCCATCGAGCCGACCCAGAACGAGAGAATGTTGTTTCCATACGCCTCGCGGACGTAGGTCATGGCCCCGCCGGTGACGGGGAAGGCAGTCGCCAGTTCACAGTAGTTGAGGGCGATGCTATAGGTCAGCAGGCCGCCGACCAGGAGGGCCAGGATGGTGGCCGGGCCGGCCAGCCCGGCCGCGTGCCCGGTCAGCACGAAAATCTGCGCGCCGATGGTGCCGGCGGTGCCCAGCATCACCACCTGGGCCAGGTTCAGTTGCCTTTTCAACTTCCGTTTGCTCATATTCCTCCCTCGATAATCACCATTCGTTTTTCACCCCTTCGCCCACTCCACACGCCGGGCGAGGCTCTTGCGAATCCAGTCGAGGCCATAGAGCACAGGAGCGTAGAAGCCCAACCCCAGCCAGTAAATGGGCGGCAGGGGCAGGTGCTCAAATACCTTGGCCAGTGGATAGAAGTAAACTATGAGCAAGATAAGGGAAATCTCGACAGCAATCCCCCACACCAGGAACCGATTGCCCAACCATTCCAGCCATCTTATTCTGCCACTCCGCTGGCCCAGGAGGGAGGCAGAGATGAACCCTGCCCCTACTGTCCGGCAGGCAAAGACGTTGCCAATTTGCGCCGTGACGACGCCGACGTGAAAGATCGTCGTTGCCAGAACGTACATCCGGCCCTCCGGCGTGGCCAGCCGCTCCACATAGGGTAGCAAATCCAGGCGGGGCAGATTCAGGAGATCAGTGTACCCAGACAAATGACACACCCAAAAGAAGCCTATGTAGCAGAGCACCGCTTCAATGCCTCCTAGCCACAGATAGGCGCGGGTCAGCAGGCCAGAGTCCAACAAGGACTGTACTCGTCGGCGCGGCGGGCGATCCATCACGCCCGGTTCGGGTTTCTCCGTCCCAAGGGCCAGGGCCGGGAGAAGGTCGGTGCCCAGGTCAATCGCCAGCATCTGTACGACCGTCAGGGCCAACGGGATTTTGAACAGTGCCGTGAGGATTAACGGTATGATCTCCGGCACGTTGCTGGCAAAGATGTAAGTGATAAACTTGCGGATGTTGTCGTAGACAGCGCGCCCCTCTTCGATCGCACTCACAATGGCGGCAAAGTTGTCATCGGTGAGGATGACGTCGGCGGCTTCTTTCGCCACTTCAGTGCCGGCCACCCCCATGGCAATGCCGATGTCGGCTTTGCGCAGGGCTGGCGCATCGTTCACGCCGTCGCCCGTGACGGCCACCACCTCCCCCCGGGCCTGAAAAGCAGCCACCAATCGCAGTTTGTGTTCCGGCGCCATGCGGGCCAGGACGACCTCTTCACCCAAAGCTGCCTGCAAGGTGCTATCGTCCATCGTATCTACCTCGGCACCGGTGAGGATGCGCGGGTGAGGCGTGGTGAGCATACCCACGCGCCGCGCCACCGACTCGGCGGTGAGGCCATAGTCGCCGGTGACCATCACCAGGCGGATACCAGCGGTGCGACAGGTCTGCACGGCGGCTGCCACTTCAGGGCGTGGCGGGTCCATCATGGCCAGCAAACCGAGGAAGATCAGGTTCTGTTCGACTTTCTCCGGAATATACCCCCCCCTTCCCCCCCTATAGGGGGGGAGCAGAGGGGGGGTACGGGCCAGCGCCAGCACGCGCAGGGCGTTGCGGGCGTAACCATCGTTGGCAGCCAGGATCTCGGCGCGGGTTGTGTCATCTAGCGGACGAACCTGATCGTGAATCAGGATATGGGTACAGAACTGAAGTACTTCCTTGGGGGCTCCCTTGACGAACGCAATGTGATTTGTGATTTGTGATTTGTGATTTGCGATTTGATGTATGGTGCTCATGCGCTTGCGGCGCGCATCGAAGGCGAGTTCATGGATGCGGGGGTAGGCCAGGTTGACCGCCCGTTCATCAATCCCGCCCTTCAGAGCTACGACGCGCAGGGCAGCCTCGGTCTGGTCGCCCAGACAGGTCCACTGGGGGTGCTCAGGCGAAGGCGGATTGAGGCGCGAGTTATTGCAGAGTATAGCAGCAGTGAGCAGAGCTTCAAGGTCACCTGGTGTTAAAGTGCTGGATGGGGAAGGGGAGAATTCTCCTTTGGGCTTGTATCCTACACCGGAAACGCTGAACCGCTGCCCGGCCACCCACACTTCACGAACGGTCATCTGGTTCTGGGTCAGTGTACCGCTCTTGTCCGCGCAAATGACCGAGACGGTGCCCAGGGTTTCGACCACGGCCAGTTTCTTGACGAGCACGCCACGCTGCGTCAGGCGTTGTACGGCCATGGCCAGCGAGATCGTGATGGTGGGGAGCAAGCCTTCGGGGACGACGGCGACAATCGTGCCGATGGCGAAGAGAAAAGCCTCTATCCTCGGCATACCGACATCGGTGATGCCGACCACAAAGACCACAACACCCAGACCAATGGCGACGAGTGAGATAATCCGCGTCACACGCCTCATGTCTTGCTGGAGCCGGCTCGGCTCTTCTTTCACGGCCTGGGTGAGATTAGCGATGCGCCCGAACTGGGTCAACATGCCAGTGGCGAACACCACGGCGCGGCCTGTGCCCGACACCACGGACGTTCCGGCAAAGATCAGATTGGGCCGTTCCAGTTCGGTGAGCCCCTCGCGCACCGAAGCCTCGGCCACCTTGCGCACGGGCATGGCATCGCCGGTGAGAGAGGCGTGATTGGCGCGCAGGCCCTGCTCCTCCACCACGCGGGCATCGGCGGGGATGTTATCGCCCTCGGCCAGCACAAGCACATCGCCGGGGACAACTTCGCTGGCGGGGATTTGGACTTCGGTACCCGTGCGGATCACGCGCGCGTAGGCTGGAAGCAACTGTTTGAGGGCAGCAACGGCCCGCTCGGCGCGATATTCTTGCCAGAACGAAAAGCCCCCATTGACAAGGACGACGATCCAGATGATAGTTCCCAGGGTCGGCCGACCACCCAGGATGGCCAACCCGCCAGCAACCCACAGGAGCAAAGCCATCAGATGCGTGATGTGGCCTGCAAATTTGCGCCAGAGCGGAACCCCTGGCGGCTCAGCCAGGACGTTGCGCCCATAGGCTAAGAGGCGTGCTTGTGCCTCAGCAGGGTCGAGGCCGTCTGCTGAAGTTTCTAATGCGCCGAAGACTTCTGAAACGCGCAGGGCGTACGGGGGCAAAGAGGTCATACTCAATCTGCATCGCTTGCTGCCCCTGGCTCCTCAGGCGATTCGACACTGGGTTCGCCAGATTGGGCATCGGCCTGGCCCGGGAGCGGTGGCTCAGGGGCGGTGGTTGCTACCGCTTGCCCGCCACCAGATGGCTGGGGCGTGGCGGTTCCCTGCGGATTCGCCAACGGCTTGACTAGGCTCGCCGAAGTCTCGCTGACTCGTGGCGCAGGCTTGGGCAGGTATTGCTCGAGGAAGGAGGGCGCCTCTGGATGGTCCACGTGGAGCGCGTGATCGTAATCACCAGCGAGGACAGGTGCTTCGTAGCGCACCGGGCGGCGCACACCAAACAACTCAAAGAAGCGCGCAATGCCGACGAGCAGCCAGTAGCGGTACTCTTGCATCTTGAGCGACTGCCACTCGACAATGGAAGCCATCGCGCCCTGTACGCGCGCCTTTTGGCGGACGATGCGGTGGATTTGTTCCGGCGTGCGGTAGCCGATGGGCGAGAGGAGCACCAGGTGTGCGGAAGTGAACAGTGTGGTGAATGTAATCAATCTGACCCAGCCGCCCTCTTCCCACTTTCCAACGATCTGGCCCACGAAGACAGTCCCGGCCACAGCCGCCGCCAAACCAGCGCCCGCAGCACCCCAGGTGCGAATGTGTCCGGCATAGTGCTGCAAAACGTGCTGCCGGATGGCCAGCCCCATGACCATGATGGGCATAAAGACGCCCACCCCGTAAAAGGGCGCCGCGACCGTGGTGCGCCCGCGCACCAGCAGCATGATGAGCACCGCCACGCCGAAAGTGATCGTGACCGAGCGGGTGAACGTGCCGCGCCGGTCGCGGTAGATAATAATCTCCGGGATTTCGCCGATAGCCACGTCGCGCCACTCGGTGGCCTGCGCGTCCTGGAGGGCCGTCATCGAGGCGGCCGCCAAGAGAATCACGGCCAAAATCTGATAGGTCCAGAACAGGATGATGCCACCCGGAACCTGTCCAAAGCCGATGTAGGCCAGGTTCCCCACCAGGGTACGGCCCTGCGTGCCGTCAAAGACGTCGAACCGGATAGCAAAGACCGTCAGGAAGAATGTTGTCAGCCCACCGTAGAACAGGAACGAAGTTTGCACAAACCGCCCAATGCCCGACTTGCCACTGTAAAAGTCCCACAGCCGCTTGAGGCGGGGGAGGCGTTTTTTGCCCCACTTGACAATCCCGGCATCTTCGTTAATCACAAACTGGATACCATTGGACATGGCCTCCAGCCCGCTCAGGGCCACCATCCCTTTCATCGAACCAGTCAACAAGTGCATCAGCGCCTGAGCGAGCATGGCAGGTTTGGGCAATTCGGAGGGGGGCACAGGCGGAACACCTTTGAAGTGAGCAATGAACAGGCCGATGGCCATGGTAATGGTGAGCATGGCAAAGATGCCCAGCAAAGTGAAAGCTACTTGCGACGATTCGCCCCGGCCCCGGATGGTGATGTACCAGGTGACAGCGGCCAATAGTGCGCCAAGGGCAAAGTGCAACCACCAGTATTTGCCGTATAGTCTCAGGATGGATAGCAACTGGTCTCCGCCAGACAGCGCCGAGACGACGATGGTGAGGACATAGTCCTCAATGAGCGTCACCGCGACAATGAGACTCAGCGTTGGCTTGAGATAGCGCATCGAGGCGGTATAAGATCCGCCGCCTTCGTTGAATATTCCCAGCGAATACATGTAAAGCGCACCAAAGACAAAGTTGGCAAACGCAATGACGCCGGCAGCGATATAGCCGTATTTTTGCAGTCCATACGGATGCAGGGCGCTCATCATCTCGCCCGTACCGTAGAAGAACGAGGTGAAATAGTCCATGCCAAACAAGGCCACCGCAGCCAGCAAACCGATCTGCCCGGCGCCGTGGACGTGGGCGTCTTCGGCCCGCTCGCGCGGTGCGGCTCTGTAAGACAGATAAGCAACCACTATCAAAAGGGCAATGGAGAACAACATACTTTATAAACCTCGAAACGTAAAACGTGAGTCGTGAGTCGGCCAATCACCCCACTAACCAACCAATCACCTAACTACCGAAAGCCTGTTCGAGCATCTTGAGTTCGGCCAGGAGGTGCTTGCGGGTGGAAGGGCTCAGGCGTGTGTCTTGCGCCACCTTGGCCTGCTCCTCGCGCGCCGCCCGCACCACGAAAGCGGGGACGAACATGATGCGCCCGGCCGGGATGACCTGGAAATGGCGCATTTTCATTTCCAGCGATTGATCGTCAAAGTAAGGCAGGCTCAGACTCAGCCCCCGGTTGAGGTCGTGCGCAGCCGCCCGGCGCTGGATGGTGTGGATGATCTCATTGGTCTGGTAACGCGCCAACGCCCGGCCCTGGTTGACCAGTTGACCCAACATGCCGTAGCGCTTGCGCTGGTAATCCTCGTCGGCGACGATGTACGGCGCCAGGGCCATGGCCGTGTGCAAGATGAGCAGGAAGCGCTGCATCGAAGCTACCTGCGCTTCGGCTTCGTTGACCGAATTCACCAGCAGGTGGTCCTCGTCGTCGAACGCTACCCATCGGGGCAGGTAGAACCGGCGGGCAATGGGGACGTAGGGGACAACCAATGCCTCACGGTCCGCCTCGCCTTCCACCGGCTCCTCTTCGACGATGGCGTCTGTCGTGGCGGTGAGAGCCGAGGCCGGTTCTAGATCATCGCTCACCGGCAGGGTGGGGATCTCTTCGCCATCAGCGGCAACGTAAGTAACCGAGCGGCTGGCGGGCAACATGCCATGCACCATGTGCACGGCCGTGGCGTACCGGATGAGACCTGCACTCACGGCAACCGCGCGCTGGGACAATTGGTCGAGTTCGGCCAGCCGCTGGCGCAGCGCCAGGCGGATGTCGGCACCGGTCAGACGATCCATCAGGCCGCCCACCAGTTGCTCGCGGAATTCAGACGGGACCGGGACAAGTTGGCCCTCAACATGAGTCGGCACCCGAACTACCACTTGCTCAGGCAGCATAAAGCGGGCTTCCGGCAGGCGTTGGACAAGCGCTTCGGCTAACAGGCGAGCCTGCGCTTCGAAGAATCGCTGTACCAACGGCGGCTGGACGTGAAAAAGCGCTCTCTGGGCTTCATACTCTTGCTCCAGGTAACTGGCTACACTGGCAGCAGGCTTGTCGGTCATAGTTCACTACCTATTTACTACTAGATGAATCCTCTCAAGTGGAGAAGGTGACCACGGAAGACCACTCTTCCGATATTGTAACACGTCCTCCCGAGGGCGTCAATTACACTGCGCTTTTACGTGCGACACACTTCCAAAAGTGCGCCGCACGCCACTATAACCCTCGCCAAGATAACTGAATGCTTAGTTGTTCACTCCATACGTCCCAGGAGGGTTGCGAGTTGGGCCAGTTGTGAGGCGTGCACGACCGCCAGCACTTCATCAGCAGGCTGCAACACCAGGTCGCCGCGTGGGATGATGAGCTGGCCTTTGCGAATGATGGCAGTCAGCACGCACTCAGCGGGCAAATTGAGATCGCGCAATGCTTTGCCTGCCGCCACCGAAGTGGGATCCACCTTCTCTTCCACCAGCGAATACTGCCCTTTACGCAACTTGAGCAGCGTCATCATGTCTCCCAGCGACATCTCCTCGGCGATCAGGCGAGCCATCAAATCTGCCTGATTCAGTGCTACGTCTACTCCCATATCCGGGATGAACAACCAGGCGTTCTTGGGATTGTTCACGCGGGCGATGATGCGCGGCACCCCGAACTCAAAGCGGGCCAGGCTGGTGACCACCAGATTGGTCTCGTCGGCGCCAGTCACCGCCGCCACGACGTCTGCTCGGCGGATGCCGGCCGCCTCCAGCACATTGGGGTCTGCGCCGTTGCCCTGCACCACCACTTCCGCCGGCAGGTCGCTATGCAGCCGAGGGATCTCCTCCCGGCGTTCTTCGATGACTTTGACCCGATACCCCTCGGCCAGCAGCAGCGAGGCCAGATGGGTGCCTACCTTGCCTCCTCCTACGACAATCACATTCATGCCCATTGCTCCCTCTCCTTACATCAACTCCAACAACGCCCTGAGACGATCGGCGGATGCCGTCAACACGGCTAGGTGGATCAAGTCGCCCTTCTGGAAGACCGTGCCCAGTGTAGGTAAAAAGGTTGTGCCGCTCCGGCTGATGGCCACCACCTGGATTTCGCCGGGCACTGTCAACTCGTTCACCATTCGGCCTTCCAAGAGTGGTGGGATCTCTACCCTCACCAAATCCACCTCGCCGCTTCCCAGACTAAAGACCGTGTCCAGTGGGGAGTAGCAAAGCAGGTCGGCGATTTGGTGAATGCCCCAGGTGATGGGAGCAATCGTTTGCAGGCCCAGCCGCCGGTAGATTTCGGCCTTGCGTGCGTCGTACAGGCGGGCGACCACCCGGGGGACCCGGAACACCTGGCTGGCCAGGCGGGCGGCGACCACGTTGGCCTCGTCGCTGGCCGTCACCGCGGCCAGGCCGTCAGTCCGCTCGATCCCAGCCCGCACCAGCACATCCCGGTCGAAACCGACACCGACAACGGTCTGGCCCTTGAACGCAGGCCCCAGGCGCTCGAACGCGGCTGGGTCATTGTCCACCACGGTCACCGTGTGGCCGCGCAGGTTCAGGTTCTGCGCCAGTCCGGCGCCCATCCGGCCACAACCAATAATGATAATTCTCATCACTCACCTCCCAATAGGGACTTGTTCTATCACGCGCCCGTATCGCTCCCGCCAGCGCAACAAAGCCTTGCGCGCCTCGTCGGCTAGGAAGATGATCGGCGTCCAGGCAAAGACGTAGGCCCATTCGCGCAGGCCAATGGGCGCTGTGTTGAAAACGCCCTGGAGAAACGGCACGTAGGTTAGTAGGCTGAGCAAAGCCAATTCGACGACTATACCGACGAGTACCAGGCGATTGGAGTGAAAGCCGATTTCGAAGATAGAAGCCCGATCCGTCCGGCAGCCAAACACTGCCCCGACCTGGGTAGCGACCACGCCGGCCAGGGTCATGGTGGTGGCCATGCGGTAGAGCGTGCCCTCAGCAGCCAGAGGCATTGTCGGCCAGCCGTGAAGCCAGTTGAAGAAAAAGTAGGCTGACATCGAGGCAACTGACTCGATCATCCCGTACCACAGCAACGCCCGCACCAGAAGCGAGCCGTTGAGCAAAGGTTCCCTCTGCGAGCGCGGCGGGCGATCCATTGCGCTAGCTTCAGGCGGTTCGGCTCCCAAGCCGATGGCCGGCACCATGTCCGTGCCCAGGTCTATAGAGAGCACCTGCATCACCGTGAGTGGCAGCGGAATCATCCCCTGTGAAAACAGCATGGCGATGAACGGCACTGCCTCGGCCATGTTGCTGTTGAATACGTACATAGCGAACTTGCGGATATTGTTGTAGACCGCTCGGCCCTCTTCCACTGCGCTGACGATAGAGGCAAAGTTGTCGTCGGTCAGGATCATGTCAGCGGCCTCTTTGGCCACGTCGGTGCCGGTGATGCCCATGGCCACGCCGATGTCGGCCTTCTTCAAGGCCGGCGCATCGTTCACGCCGTCGCCGGTGACAGCCACGGTGTGGCCCATCTCCTTGAGAGCGGCAACCACGCGCAGTTTGTTCTCCGGCGCTACTCGGGCAAAGATGACCTCCTCCTGGAGAGCCGCCTTGAGGGCCGCGTCGTCCATCCCATCCAGGTCGGCACCGGTGACGATATGCGGTTGGGCGCTGCGGATGATGCCGATGCGCCGGGCGATGCTTTCTGCGGTCAGTCCGTAGTCGCCGGTGATCATAATAATGCGGATGCCAGCGTGGTGACATTCCTCCACCGCCGCAGCCACCTCGGGGCGGGGCGGGTCCATCATGGCCACCAGTCCCAAGAAAGTCAGATCCTGCTCCACAACCTCAGCGGTATATTCGCTGAGGCCGCCGCGCAGCGCAGATGACCTGGGCAGCGCCCGCGCGGCGATGGCCAGTACGCGCAGCCCGTTGCGGGCATAGTCGTCGTTGGCTGCTACGATCTGCGCTCGTAACTCCTCGTCCAGCGGACGCTCCTGGCCATCAAGCCGGATGCGCGTGCACAGATCTAACATTTCCTTGGGCGCCCCCTTCACATACGCCACCCGGTTTAGGGTGTTGGAGGCGGGATGTTGGATTTGGTGGATGGTGCTCATCCGCTTGCGGCGCGACTCGAAAGGCAGTTCACGCAGACGCAGCGCTCGGCGAGCCTCAGCCTCCAAGTCCACCCCGCCCTTGGCCGCCAGCACGCGCAGGGCTGCCTCGGTGGGGTCGCCCAGCACCGTCCAGCGGGGGGATTCGCTGTTCGGTGGCAGCAGCCGGGCGTTGTTGCACAGCCCGGCGGCGACGAGCAACTGACGCAGGTCGTCGTCAACAGGTGTCAGCAGCGGTTGCCCGGCCTCCAGAATCTCCCCCTCTGGCGTATATCCGACACCAGTCACCGTCAGCCGCCGCCCCGAGTGCTCTCCCTGCTGGCGGGGAGAGAGGGAGAGCCATAGATCGCGCACGGTCATCTCGTTCTGGGTGAGCGTGCCCGTTTTATCGGTGCAGATCACGCTGGTAGAGCCCAGGGTTTCGACGGCCGATAGCCGTTTGACCAGGGCATGGCGGCGGGCCATGCGCTGCACCCCCATGGCCAGTGAGAGGGTCACCGTCGGCAGCATCCCTTCCGGTACAAAGGCGACGATCATGCCCATGGCAAAGATGAAACTCTCGGCCAGGCTCACGCTGGCTACCAGGATACTCATCACAAAGAAGAACAGGCCGATGCTGGTTGCCAGTATCGCCACCACTTTGGTCACGCGGCCCATCTCTTTCTGTAAGGGGCTAAGTTCTTCCCCCACACTCTGTGTCAGATGAGCGATCTTGCCAAACTCGCTCTCCATGCCGGTGGCAAAGACCACCGCCCTGCCGGTGCCGGCGGCCACACTCGTCCCGGCAAAGACCAGGTTGGGCAATTCGGCCCGGCTCAGGCCGGTACGCAGGACCGCCTCGCGCATCTTGCGCACCGGATGGGATTCCCCGGTGAGGGTGGATTGGTCCACCCGCAGTTCGGCCTCCTCCACTAGGCGACCGTCAGCCGAGATGCGGTCGCCTTCAGCCAGGAGCATGACGTCGCCGGGCACCAGTTCCTCAGCCAGGATGCGTTGCTCTTCTCCATCCCGCAACACAAGAGCATAGGGAGAAAGGAGGCGGCGCAGGGCCTCGGTGGCTTTTTCAGCCCTGTATTCCTGCCAGAAACTAAAAGCCCCGTTGATCAGGTTAACCATCCAGATGGCGATGCCTAACTGAGGCATCTGGGCGATAAAACCGACAATACCGCCAGCCCACAGCAGAACCGCCATCAGGTGGGTAAAGTTGGCCAGGAACTTCAGATAGAGAGGCTTGCCTTTCACCTCGCGGATGGCGTTGCGGCCGAATCGTTGCAGGCGCTCTGCGGCCTCGGCCTGGCTCAGTCCCTGGGGCCGCGTCTCCAGTGCCTGGTAAACTGCGGGAATAGATATGGTGTGGATGGACTCGCTGATGTTTGCTCCAAGAGATGCTTTTGAGTCGGTCATAAACTTTCACTCTATCACGGGCCTATCCGCCGTTCAGGAAGCCCGGAAAGAGGCTCGTAATCAGCAGGGTTGCCGTCAGCGCAATCAGCGTCACGACGATGGCCCAAGCCAGCACGTTGAAAAACCGCCGGTTGGTATATTTCCTCATCACCCGCCGGTCATTGACGAGGCGCAACATCACTACCAGGATCAGCGGCAAGAGCACCCCGTTGAATGTCTGGCGGGTCGGCATCGCTTGCACCGATGATGATTAAGGACTGAGTATTGCTGCTCCAAGCGTAAATACAGATGCAATAATAATGACAATCGTAGAAACGACGGCAAAATACTTCTGGAAGGGACTATTTACATGCTTTCCCATAAGCGTTCTATTGTTGGTCAGTTTTATCAGATAGTAGAAAACTAATGGAAGTGTCATCGCGTTTAGAGCTTGCGTCGCAATGGCCAGCTGAAACAGTGACGTGCCAGGAAGCATAATGACGACTGCCGCGACGAGCATTTGTCCGAGAAACAAAATATAAAAAGTCCTACTTTGCTTATAGGTTGTATCTAGACTTCCCGAAAGGCCAAAGAACTCGGAAAACGCATAGGCCGTAGATAGAGATACGATCACTATTCCCATAAATCCAGCGTTGAGAATCCCAATCGCAAATAACGTCCCTGCAAGTTCTCCGGCGAAAGGCTTGATGGCTAGGGCAGCCTGTTCTCCTGAAACGAGCGGGATGCTACGGACATACAAGGTCGCTGCAGTAGCCGTGATCATGAAAAACGAGAAGAAATCGGTCAGGAACGCTCCCCAATACGTTTCAAACTGGGAGTAGCCGATTTTGCCGGCTTCTATTTTCTTATCGTAGGCAAAGCTGCTGATAAAAAACTGCCCCCACGGAGTCACCGTGGTGCCCAGGACACCCATGCCAATCACGAGATAATCCTTCAGGTATTCCTTTGTGAAAGCCACTCCGTGAGGGTAGACCAGATTGCTTAGGGCAGCACTCCAGTCCGGTTTTGCCTTGAAGGCCGAGAAAATATACACGAGGAAGAAAAGACACGACACTAGCATAATGCCTTGAGTAAGCTTGTAATCACCTTTTGTGACAAACAGAAAGGTGAACAGGATTATGGCAATAACCGATGGGATAGCAGGAAACCCTAACATTGAACTGGTCGTCTTGACAGCAGCCAAATCTGCAATGATGGTTCCCATATTGGCAATCAACAAACCAACAAAAATAAAGAGAGAAACTTTGACACCATACTTTTCCCTGATCAAGTCGGCCAAACCTCTCCGAGTGATGAGAGTCAGCCTCATTCCCATCTCTTGAGTAACAGCCAGGAGAATGGTGATTAAAACCAGGGAAAATAGAATGGGGTATCCCAGTCTTGCTCCGGAGATAGAGTACGTGGCTACACCCGATGCATCATTATCAGCCATGCCGGTTATCGTGGCCGGGCCAAAAACCGAGATAAAAATGACCAGGCGTTGCAGCAGGTTGGCAAGCGGCCTTGGAGCGCGCTTCATCACGATATTGCTTTTCAACATGTCGTTTTTTCCCTTGAGCGCCGCAGTGTCTTTGCCCGCAGGTTAACGGTAGAGCCGAGGCAAACGCTTCTTCCAGGCCGTGGGGATGATCTTGTCCATGGCATCGTCGGCGGTGACGATGCCATGTAGCCGCCCCTCACGACACCAACGGCGAGGCAAACAAAAGCACCGTAGCCAGGATAATCAGGCCGGTCAAGACCCAGGCCAGCACGTTTTGCAAGCGGGAATTCGTCCAGCGGCCCAGGAGCCGCTTATCATTCGCCAGCTTCAACACCAAGACCAGCAACACTGGCAGCAGGATCGCGTTCACCGATTGCGAAAACCACATCAGCGGAAAGAGCGGTATGCCGGGGATGAGCACAATGGCCACACTGAGCACGATAATCCCTACGTAGAGGCTGTAGAAGATGCGGGCCTCGCGGAGGGGGCGATCCAGGCCGTGCTCCCAGCCGAAGGCCTCCGAGACGGCATAGGCCGTGGACAGCGGCAGCACCGACGCCGCCAGCAGGGACGCGGCCAGCAAACCCACCGCAAACAACCCCTTAGCCCAGACTCCAGCCAGCGGTTCCAACGCCATGGCGGCCTGCTCGGCGGTCTCCACGCGGATGCCCACCGCAAACAATGTCGCCGCCGTACAAATCACGATAAAAGCGGAGACGACGTTCCCCCACGCCGACCCGGTGACGACATCCAGCCGGGTATATTTGTATTCGTCCAGCGCAACGCCTTTGTCGGCCACGGAAGCCTGCATATAGACAATGCCCCATGGTGTAATCGTCGTCCCTACGACGGCCAGCAGCGTGAGCAGGTAATCGGTTCCTCCCTGGAACGCGGGCATGATGGCCTGGCGCAGCACTTCGCCCCAATTCGGATGCTCAATAAAGGCAGTGATGATATAACTCAATGCCGCCAGGCTTAACGCCAGCAACACTTTCTCCACGTAGCGGTACGACCCGCGTGTCACCAGGAGCCCCACCAGCAAGGCGGCAAGAGGCACAGAGATGTAGCGCGGCAGCCCAAACAATTCCGTGCCAGCGGCCACACCAGCGAACTCCCCAATCGTCGTACCTAAATTGGCGATCAACAAACAGACCATGGCAAAGACCGTGACGCGAACGCCGAACTGCTCGCGGATCAAGTCCGCAGCCCCCTTGCCGGTCACAGCTCCCATCCGGCCTGCCATTTCCATGACAATGATTTCTCCAACGGTGATTGCCAGAATGACCCACAGGAAGCGATAGCCATAAGTAGAGCCGGCCATCGAATAGGTGGCAATCCCCGGTGCATCATTATCAGCGCTGGCGGTGATCAATCCCGGCCCCAGGATAACCAACAACGTCAACAACCGGATCCGCAGAGGCTTAAGCCGCTGCCAAGCTGTCATGGAGATTGGCTCCTTGCAAAATCAGTGATACAGACGGGGCAGGCGTTTCTTCCATTTGGTCGGGATAATCTTGTCCAGCGCGTCGTCGGCGGTGACGATCCCATGCAGCCGCCCTTGATCGTCCACCACCGGCACGGCCGACAAGTCGTACTTGGCGACGACTCTCGCCACCTCATCCTGGCTGTCGCGCAGGCTGACGCTGGCGACGCGATGCTGCATAAACTGGGCCACTGGCGTCTCCGGCCTGGCCAATACCAGATCTCGGAGTGAGAACACGCCTACCAGATGATCCTCACTGTCAGTCACATAAACGTAAAGGATCGTTTCAGCCTCGTCGGCTGCCTCCCGCAGGACAGAGACGGCCTGTTCCGCAGTATAGTCGGGGCGGACGGCGATGAACTCGGTGGTCATGATCCCACCGGCCGTATCTTCCGGGTAGGTCAGCAGTTTGCGAACGTCCTCGGCTTCTTCGTCCTCCATCAGTTCGAGGAGTTCCCGGCTGCGGTCTTGCGGCAATTCGGCCAGCAGGTCGGCCGCCTCGTCAGGAGCCATCTCTTCCAGGACATCAGCCACCTTCTCGTCGGGCATCGCCTCGACCAGGCTGGCCTGGAAGTCCGGTTCGACCTCTTCCAGCGTATCGGCCACTGTTTTCACATCCAGCGATTCCAGGAGCCGGCTGCTCTCGGAGCGACTGAGGTCACTGATGATCTCGGCTAGATCAGCCGGGTGCAGCTCGGCGATCTTGTCGCTGGGGACTCTCAAGCGCATGGGCTGATCACCGGGCAGCAGTTCCACAGCGTCCCAGGAGATGGTGCTCGGCCGCAACTTCCGTCTGAAGCGGCCGGCAAACCATTGCGCTGTCTTGAGCAGCCCCAGGCGCCGCAGGAGCCCCAACCCACCGACGTCCACATTGGCCACGTAGAAATGACCGTTGACGCGCACCAGTTCCAGATCGTTGACACGTACCACGCGCATCCCGTTCGTATCTATGATCTGCTTGTCGAGCACATCCTGCGCCAGATACAGACCTTGCTCCCCTGGCTCGTAGGGAACAATATCCTGAAGACGCCGGGTAAGCGGAATCGCTGGGGCGATAAACGCAGCCACATCAGAGAACGGAACCAGGAGAATACCACCGGACCGCTTGACCGCTAGCGCGACAATCTCTGGGTGTGGCATTTTGCCCCTGAGAGAGGCGATTAGATCCGTCAGATGACCGATGCACTCGCCATCAACGTCTGCAACAGGCTTTCCTATCAGGTCGCTCAGGTAGGGCATTGTTTACCTCCTAGCCACGTAAATGCTTCAGAAGGCCGGGTGCGGGCCATCGGATTGAGAAGACGCACCCTTTACACAGCAGGTAATCATAGCACTATAACAAGGGCGTGTCAAACGCGGAGAGTAACGGGGACTTCATAGCAGAACGGGGCGTGGAGAGATCAACCCCAAGATCCCATCAAGCGGTAAAATTACGGTAGTTGTAATTCCTCCACTGTCTGCTTCCTCTCGTTCAGGCGCTTGGTGAAAAGGGAGATCAACTCCCTCATCTCTATATCCAGCTTCTTGCCTATCTTGCGGCTGGCGGGGAAAAAGAGCATGTCGTAGTCCTTGGCCCTCTTCGACATGTACCTCCCCAGGATCTCCACCATGCTTTCTTCCTTCTTCCCAATGAAACCACGGAGCAACCCCATCGCCCCCAGCCGGTCCAATCCATCGGCATCGTAGACTATCTTCTCCTCCACGCTCTCCGGTGCCACATGGGAGGCGGCCGTGTGTCGCACGATCACCTTGGTTATCCGATCTATCTCCTCCCTGCCCAACGGCAGTGATCTCAATAGCTCCTCAGCCATCGACCCGCCGATTAAACCATGCATGTCATCGGACACCGTCCTTCCGATATCGTGCAACAAGGCCCCGCAGATGACCACTATGGGGTCCACCTCCTCCTTGATGTTACTGGCTATCTCTATGGCGAACTCGGTCACCTGCAGGACGTGCGAATAATCGTGCTCTTCCAGACGGGCATGTTTCTCCTTGACGAAGGACTCCAATTTATTGAGCAATTGCCTTTCGTCGGGTGTCAAACTCCTACTGAACATATCACACCCCCACGAATTGGATAGGAATCGGCCTGAGGCCGGCCTGTCACTAGGCGAAAGTTGGGCTCGGTACCGGCGATCAAGTTCCATCACTCGTACACGTCGGCGGGAATGTTCAACCGGTTAGAGCGAGAGCACCCTGAGTAGCGAAGCATATCGAAGGGTGCAGCTTAGACACCGACCCGTTGCAAAATCGCACCCTTCGATACAGCCTCCACTACGCCCTTCGACAAGCTCAGGACGCAGTTTCGGCCTACTCAGGATACTGATCTTACCCTGATAACTGGTGGCTTATTTGTGCCGCCGTGTACTAGTGCTACTACTGAGACGCTGCAAGTAGGGAACGAGTGGAAACCCCAGCAGCGTCGGCAGCCAGAACGAGAGGACGCGATAGGTGAGGACGACCACCACCGTCACTCCGTCAGGCACGCCGAGGCCGTCGTACAGCGCGGCCATTGTGCCCTCCACAATGCCGACCCCGCCAGGCAGGAAAGTCACTTTGCCCAACAGCAGCGGCAGCCCATAGCCCGCCAACAGAACACCTGGGCTGACCGCGTGGCCGGCGGCGACAAAGAGAAAGTACAGAGTCAGCATATCAAAGGCGACGTTGAGCGCCGCTCCCAGCGACGATGGCCCGCAGGAGAAAGCCGCTGCCCACATAGCTGAGCACCTGCGCCACAACGGCCAACGCCACGGCCCACAGCGCCATCCTCTTGATGACCTGTAGCGATTGCTCCAGGGTGGCCAGTTGCGGTAGGATGAGATGGACCGCCAACCCCAGCAAGAGGAGCGGCGGCAGGTAACGTCCCAGTCGAACGGTCAACTGGGGGACGGAGACGATGCGAGAGTCGTCAGGCATCGGTGCTCACCAGTGCGTAACGTCCCCGTCCCCTCTGCATCAGGGCTGCTCCGGCCGCTCGGCCAGCGTCACGGACACCGTCATCTCCCGGCCGTCACGAATGAGGGTCGCCTCCACCGTGTCTCCCACCTGCGTCTCCGACTCCAGGTAGACGGTCAATCCCTGGAAGTCGGCGATGGGCTCGCCGTTGATGGCGGTGATGATGTCCCCGCCCAGGGGAACCTCGGTGTTGCCGATGCGCACCACTCGATCGCCGCCGCGGATGCCGGCCTTGGCTGCCGGGCTGCCTGACACCACCTCAGCGACCAGCAACCCCTCGTCCACGGGGACATCCATCCCGGCCTCCCGGAGGATCTGTGCGCCCTCAGCCTCGAAGGGCAAGACGGATACCCCCAGCCAGGGGTGGGGGTAGTGGCCTCGGGCGATCAACTGGGGCACCACCCGACGTACAGTGTTGACGGGGATGGCGAAGCCGATCCCTGCCGAGGCTTGGCTGGGGCTGATGATCTGAGCATTCACCCCAATGACCCGCCCCTCCAGATCCAGCAGCGGCCCGCCGGAGTTGCCAGGGTTGATGGCCGCGTCGGTCTGGATGGCCTCGCCGATGAAGCGGCTGTCGGGGCTCTGGATGACCCGGCTCAGGGCACTGA